>ULKZ01007277.1_pt1 | contig 14841 bp, 7 predicted proteins | sample 1951231 | NCBI WGS metagenome assembly ULKZ01 (sample SAMEA4835508, study PRJEB28245) | human gut metagenome | biome: gut microbiome; material: fecal sample | place: Denmark | collected 2008
TGAATTTCGAGATTGGGCCCGATGGGAAAGTTCATCCGTTGGGATATCAAGAGAAATCGCTTGAAGTCCGTTTGCAGGAACGGTTGACTGAACTGGGCTGGAAGCCTTTCAAGCCGGACAGCAAAATTCAACCAAACTGTTGTGCAAAATTTGTCTTCGGAGGCAATCATGACCGTACACTTGAAATGGCATTTGGAACCCAAACCGTAAATCTGGACAAGGGTGCAGATAACAGCCATCTCCAGCGATGTCTGGAAATCGAACAATGGGCAAAAGATGTCTATGACTGGTGCGCCAGGCGATACGGAGAGGAAAATATAATCGGCTTCCAGGTTCACCTCGATGAGAGTAGCCCGCATATCCATGCCTTGATCGTTCCTGTCGGACAACGAGCCAAAAGCGGACGCGAATGCGTCATGTGGTCGGCTAAGTTTGGCAAGACCCGCTACGAATACGGACAGATTCTTCGGGAAATGCACACCTCATTCTATGATGAGGTCGGTAGCAAGTATGGGTTGGAGCGTGGTGATAGCATTGTTGGGCGCAATGTTCAGCATTTGCACAAGCGAGACTATATCCGCAAACTTACCAAAGATGCGAAGCAGGCGGAGAAAGCAGTCAAAGGGCTTCAGACAATGATACGAAAACTTGAACGGGAAATGCTTGGCAGTAGAAATCAGCTTAAAGAAATCGATGAAGCTCTCGCATCCGGCAAGATAACTCTTGACAGATATGAAACGCAGAAGGCGGAGATACAGAAACTCATTACCGAGTATCAGGAAAAACTTGAAGACAAATCCAATAAACTCCATGCAAAGGAGCATGAATTGGAACAATTGACAAAGGATGCGGCGAAAGCTCGTTCTGTTATACAGCCATTTCGTAACCACAAGGTTGATTTCACGCCACCGCAAATTACAGAGAAAGTACCATTGTTCGGTACGGACAAATGGATTGAGCGTCAGAATCGGTCTATCTCCAAGCAGTTTACCGAAATTGTCCGGAAGATAGAATCCCTATACAGAAATGATGCAGCCCGACAGGTTGAAGCCGCCCAGAATAATGTTCTAGCGGATTACGGTGAACTTTATCAGTTGAGACGGGAAAATAAAACTCTTTCAGACACAAACGAAAATTTGGAGTCAGAACTGAATACATTGCTCAGCCAGTTGGCTATACCTTCAGTTCGCAATATGATTTTTGCAGTAGCTGATGCGCTCATCAGTGGGCAACCGATACCAGTTTCTTCCGGAGGCGGTGGTGGTAATTCCGACTCAGACCTTCGTTGGGATGGTCACAGGCCGGATGAGGAGGAAGATGAGTATCGGAATAGGTGCTTGACGTTTGCTGTTGGGATCGTAACAAAACTTAATAGGATGTATAATATAAGAAGATGATATGTTATTATGGATAATTATTTTATAGGTTACTTTTTTTGAGTTGGTTTTAATTATCTTTGCGCCTAAAGTAATATAATTTACGGAATGGAAGGTATGGATGACATGAATAGAATAAAAGTTGTTCTTGTAGAGAAAAAGAAAACCAGTAAATGGCTTGCAGAGGTTTTACAGAAAAATCCTGCAACTATTTCAAAATGGTGTACTAATACTTCTCAGCCAGATGTTGCTACACTGCGAGAGATAGCACGTGTTCTCGATGTTGACGTGAAGGAACTTCTTAATTCTACGAAATAGTATTTCCACTAGGATATGGTTAAAAAGAAATATAAATCAGAAGAAGATATAGTCGTCAAAGACGAGAAGTCTATTCGAATGTTGGGTGTCCAAAACTTGTATAACTTCTTGTTCGAGGCGTGTAATATATTGAGAGGGCCTGTAAGTCAGGATAATTTTAAAGATTATATTACCCCCATCCTATATTTTAAGCGCATTTCAGATGTTTATGATGAGGAAACGCAGGCGGCGCTTGACGAAAGCGGAGGAGACAAAGAATATGCATCATTGCCGGAACAACATAGATTTGTAATTCCTGATGGTTGTCATTGGATAGATATTAGAGAACGTACTGAAAACCTTGGTGCAGCAATTGTTGGAGCAATGAGGGGCATTGAGTTGGCTAATCCTGATACGTTATATGGCGTATTGTCTGTGTTTAGCGCTCAAAAGTGGACAGATAAGAAAAATCTGTCAGACAGTAAAATCCGCGACTTGATCGAACACTTGTCTACTCGCAGATTGGGAAATAAGGATTACCCGGCAGATTTGATGGGTGATGCATACGAAGTGCTGTTGAAAAAATTTGCAGATGACTCTAAGGCAAAAGCCGGTGAGTTCTATACTCCACGTCCGGTAGTAAACTTATTAATTCGTATTCTTGATCCCAAACCAGGGGAAACAGTATATGATCCTGCCTGTGGTAGCGGAGGTATGCTTATAGAAGCAGTTCATCATATGCACCATGATAACCTATGTTGTGGTAGTATATTCGGTCAAGAAAAAAATGTGGTGAATGCAGCAATCGCCAAAATGAATCTGTTCTTACATGGTGCCAGTGATTTTAATGTTATGCAAGGCGATACTTTGCGCTCGCCAAAGATTTTGCAAGGAAGCGAAATTGCCAAGTTTGATTGCGTGATAGCCAATCCGCCTTTTTCGCTTGAAAAATGGGGAGCCACAGAATGGTCGTCTGATAAATTCGGTCGTAACATCTGGGGAACACCAAGTGATTCTTGTGGTGATTATGCATGGATTCAACACATGGTAAAATCGATGGCGCCGGAGAACAGCCGCATGGCAGTAGTCATGCCGCAGGGCATTTTGTTTCGAGGTAATGAAGATGGTCGAATTCGCGAGAAAATGGTCAAGAGCGATTTGATAGAGGCAATCGTAACCTTGGGTGACAAACTCTTTTATGGGACGGGCCTATCACCATGTTTCCTTATTTTGCGCCGTATGAAACCGGCAGAACGCTCTGCAAGAGTTCTCATGGTCGATGCTACAAAAATACTGACACAAAAACGAGCACAGAATATCCTTTCTGCAGAAGATGTTGATCATATCTATCAACTTTATTTGGATTATACGGATGTGGAAGATTATTCTAAGGTCGTTACCTTAAAAGAGATAGAAGATAAAGAGTTCAACCTGTCCCCCAATCGATATATCAACTATCATCGCGAGGATGTTCGTCCATACAAAGAGGTAAAGCGTGAATTTTTGGAAGCAATCGAGGCGGTAAAATTGGCTGAACAAGAATTCACCAGACTGATAGAAAATTGAATATGACTGAAGCGAAAAAATATAAAATAAAAGATGAGCCCATTTCGCTCGACGAAATGAAACAGTTTCTGTGGGGAGCAGCAACGCGCCTTCGGGGGCAGATTGATGCCACAGGATATAAAGAATATATCTTTCCACTTCTCTTCTTTAAGCGCATCAGTGATGTGTATGATGAACAGTATGCGGGGTTTGTGTGTGAAGGAGGCGAAGAGTACGCCGGCATGCAAGCGCAGGAACTTGTTATTCGAATACCAGATGGAGCACATTGGAATGATGTACGGTCTGTTACCGAAAATGTTGGTCAGCGATTGGTAGAAGCATTCATAGCTATTGAACAAGCCAATCCTGGCGTTGAAGTTGATGGTCGTGTTGTAGGTGGTCTCGAGGGGATCTTCGGCCCCAAGGACGGATGGACCAATAAAGCCAAAATGCCAGATCATATCATCACCTCGCTTATCGAGGACTTCTCTCGTTATAACCTCTCGCTCGCTTCCTGTCCTGCTGATGAAATGGGACAAGCCTATGAATATTTGATTGGGAAATTTGCTGATGATGCGGGTAATACAGCGCAAGAATTCTATACTAATCGTACTGTGGTAACCTTGATGGCAGAAATTCTCCAGCCTCAGCCGGAGGAAAGCATCTATGACCCGACATGTGGATCCGGAGGGATGCTGGTGAAATGTTTGGATTACCTTCGTGCCAAAGGCCTGCCGTGGCAAGGCGTAAAGGTGTTTGGGCAAGAAATAAATGCCCTGACCAGTTCAATTGCACGAATGAATCTCTATCTCAATGGTGTAGAGGATTTCTCAATCGTATGTGGAGACACTTTGGAACGACCTGCTTTTGTGGAGGGCAGCCAACTTCGCAAGTTTGATGTTGTATTGGCTAATCCGCCATACTCTATTAAGCAATGGGATCGAGAAGCATTTATGCATGACAAGTGGGGAAGAAACTTTTTAGGGACACCGCCACAAGGTCGTGCCGACTACGCATTTTTTCAACATATTCTTGCTTCGATGGATGATAAAACAGGCCGTTGTGCCATTTTGCTTCCGCATGGAGTGCTATTTAGAAAGGAAGAAGAAGTTTTAAGGAAAAAATTGGTAGAAAGTGATTTAATAGAATGCATTATCGGCCTGGGGGCTAATCTCTTCTACAATTCGCCAATGGAAGCATGTATTATTATATGCCGTAAAAACAAAGCTCAAGAAGCAAAAGGAAGAATTACCTTCATAAATGCAGTTAATGAAGTAGTTCGGAAAAATGCAGAAAGTTATCTTGAAGAAAAGCATATTGCGAAGATATGTAAAGCTTATTCCACTCAAGACAATATCGATAATTTCAGTAGAACTGTCAGTAATGAATTAGTTCTTGAAAATAGTGCGAATTTAAATATATCACTATATGTTTCAGCTGTTGCAGCAACGGAAATCAGCGTATTGTCTGTTGATGATAGTATAAAGCAATGGCAGATACGAAATAAACAAATGTACAATGAATTTGACAACTTATTATCTCTAATCCATGGCTAAATTTACTTTTGGACAAATAGCAAAAGAAGTACGGTCAACTTACAATGGAGACAAGACAGATATGCCAATTGTAGGATTAGAGCACATTGTCCCCAAAGAGTTGACTGTGAAAAATTATGATATAAATACAAACAATACTTTTAACAAATCTTTCAAAAAGGGGCAGATACTATTTGGTAGAAGACGTGCATATCAACATAAGGCCGCGATAGCAACATTTAATGGAATATGTTCTGGAGATATTACGGTAATTGAGCCTATTGAAGGAATGGTTTATCCTGCTCTTTTGCCTTTTATTGTACAAAATGATGCCTTTTTCAGACATGCTGTTCAAGGATCTGCAGGCTCCTTATCTCCACGAGTAAAATGGGAACACTTATCATCTTACGAAATAGAACTCCCTTCTTTGGAAGAGCAGCGTGTATTAGCTGAAAAACTATGGGCGGCATATCGCCTAAAAGAAAGTTATAAACGCTTGCTTGTAGCTACTGATGAGATGGTGAAATCGCAATTTATCGAGATGTTTGGGAGTCATTCCACAACACCTGTTAGTCATTACATTGCTGACAGTTATCCTGGGGAATGGGGCGTGGAAGATAAGGATGGAGGTGGAGTAAAGGTTATCCGTACAACTAATTTTACAAATGCAGGAAAATTAGATTTGACTGATGTCGTTACGCGCTCAATTATTGAGAAAAAAGTAAAACGGAAGACTATTAAGAAATTTGATACAATTCTTGAAAGGTCGGGAGGTACAGCTGAAAATCCAGTAGGTAGAGTTGTTCTATTCGAAGAAGATGACCAATATTTATGTAACAACTTTACGCAAGTATTAAGATTTAAAGATATAGATCCACGCTATGCCTTTTACTCCTTGTTTTATTATTATCAGATGAATAAAACCGCAGTGCGTAGTATGGGGAGTAAAACGACAGGAATACAAAATCTGGATATGAACAAATATTTAGAGATTGGTATTCCTAATACATCAGACGATGAGCAAAGTCTTTTTATCGCTATAACTGAGCAGGCCGATAAATCAAAATATTACAATTAGAAATAAAAATAATTATATATGGCGTACTTTAATGAAGAAAATACCATAGAGCAGATGTTTATCAATGCAGCAGGCAAATGCGGCTGGATATATGTGGAGCCACAATTTGTTCCTAGACTTCCTGACGAAGTCCTTGTTGTTCAATGGCTGATGGAGGCTTTGTTGGCTCTGAACCCTATTACTCCAGAGCAAGCTGAACAAGTTATATACAAATTGAGAGCATGTATTACTAGTGGCGGCTCATCAGATGAACTTATAACGGCAAATGACAAGTTCCGAAAGTTGTTGTTTGAGGAGAACTCATATCCTTTTGGTGAAAATGGGGATAATATCAATATTCGTTTCTTCGCAAAAACTGATGACGCTTATAAGAATCGTTGTATTGTAACCAATCAGTGGGAGTATCCTAGGAAAAGTAAAGAGGGAGGCAAGCGACTGGATCTTGTATATGTGATAAATGGCATACCGATGGTTATAGGAGAAGCAAAGACTCCTGTAAAGGCTTCTGTTACTTGGGCGGATGGTGCTGCTGATATTATGCATTATCAGAAAAGTATTCCAGAGATATTTGTCCCTAATATTCTCACTTTTGCTAGTGAAGGTAGGGAATTACAATATGCCAGTATAGGATGTCCTGTAGACAAGTGGGGGCCATGGTTTGCAGATGAAAAACGTAAACATGGAACATTGGAAGATACAGAGCATAACTATGTTTCATTGATGACCCCTGAAAGGCTTTTGGATATATATCGATTCTATTCTGTTTTTACAGGAGCATCAGGGGGAAGAAAGATAAAAATTGTATGTCGGTACCAACAGTATTTGGGTGGAGAAGCTATAGTTCAGCGTGTGTTGTCTACATATACAAATGGTTCTGGGCCTCGTAAAGGTTTAATCTGGCATTTCCAAGGATCCGGAAAGTCATGGCTGATGGTATTTGCGGCACAGAAACTTCGAAGGCAAGAGGTTTTGAAAGCCCCAACTGTTGTGATTGTGGACGATAGAATTGACCTTGAAGATCAAATTACCGGAGATTTTACCCGTGCTGAAATACCAAATATCGACAGCATCTCGTCCAAGCAAGAATTAGAGGAGAAAATACACCAAAGAAAGATATTGATAACTACGATATTTAAGTTTGGTGACTTAAATGATGGTGAAGTAATTGATGATCGTGACAATATTATCCTATTGATGGACGAGGCTCATAGGACGCAGGAAGGGGATCTGGGTAAGAAGATGCGAACAGCATTGCCAAATGCATTTTTCTTTGGTCTGACAGGCACGCCGATCAACCGTAATGATCATAATACATTTGCTTGCTTTGGTGCAGAAGAAGATAAGTATGGCTATATATCTAAATATACTTTTCAAAATTCTGTGGAAGACAAGGCGACTTTGGAACTTAATTTCAAAACTGTTCCTGTTGAGATGCATTTGGATAATACTAATTTGCAGAAGGAATTCGATGAACTTACTGACCAGATTAGCGAAGAGGACAAAAATGAATTAGTAAGGCGTACAAGTGTAGAGGCCTTTTTTACCGCTGAAAAACGCATCAATGATGTCTGTAAGTACATAGTTACTCATTTTAGAGAATATGTGGAACCTACAGGTATGAAAGCGCAAGTGGTTGTTTATAGTAGAGAGTGTTGCGTTAAGTACAAAAAAGCGTTGGATGCTCTTCTTGGAACCGATGACCAAACGACTATCGTAATGCACACGTCGGGGGACAAGGCAGACGATTACAAAGCTTATAAACGTAGTCGAGATGAGGAGAAAAAACTGTTAGACCAGTTTAGAGATCCATTGTCACCTCTAAAATTCGTCATCGTAACAAGTAAATTGCTGACCGGCTTTGATGCTCCGATACTTCAATGTATGTATCTGGATAAGCCGATGAAAAACCACACCTTGTTGCAAGCTATATGTAGAACCAATCGTACATATAACGAAAATAAAAAATGCGGATTGATAGTCGATTTCGTAGGGGTATTTGAAGATGTTGCAAAGAGCCTTGCTTTTGATGAGGAAACAGTAAAAACCATAGTAAAGAATATAGATGAGATTAAAGGTCTAATTCCTACATTTATGCAGCAATGCATTGAGTTTTTCCCAGGCGTTGATAGAACTATTGGTGGATGGGAAGGGCTTACTGCAGCCCAACAATGCCTGAAGGATGATCAGGTAAAGACAAGTTTTGGTCGTCATTTTGCCCGCTTAAATAAAGCTTGGGAAATTGTTTCTCCGGATTCATATTTGACTGTATTTCAGAAAGACTATACATGGTTGGCACAGGTATATCAAAGCGTGCGTCCGGTAAGCGGAGGCAACCTTATTTGGACTTTGTTGGGAGCTAAGACCATAGAAATTATACATAGAAATATTGAGACCATTGATATTGGAACTCCATTGGAGGACTTGGTAGTAGATTCTGATGTTATAGATGCGGTTCTTGAAGACGAGAAGGCTCGTGAAAAGAAAATAGTAGAAATAGAGAAGATGTTGCGCTTGAGATTAGGAGAACATAAAGGAGATCCTAATTTTAAGAAGTTTGCTGAAAAATTGGATGAGTTACGAGAGAGAATGGCTCAGAATCTAATAAGTAGCATCGATTTCTTGAAACAACTTCTTGTTTTGGCCAAAGACCTGCTTGAAGAAGAAAAAAAGAAGGCTGAACCACAAGATAAGCGGGCTCAAGCGCGTGCAGCATTAACAGATCTCTTCCAAAGCATAAAAACAGAAGAAACTCCAATCATTGTAGAGCAGGTCGTGAATGACATAGATAACGAAGTCGTTAACATCGTTCGTCAATTTAATGATGCATTCCAGAGCGTGACAGCTCGTAGGGAGATAAAAAAGAAACTGCGTTCTATCCTCTGGGTTAAGTATCAAATTAAAGACAATGATGTGTTTGAACGGGCATACCAATATATTGAGATGTACTATTAGTGTTTTGTTCATCCTATTTGTATAATGGCACAATATAAGCAATCTGAAATCACAAATGTATTTTGGGCATCGAACGATGGCTTCAAAGGTGGGCGTGACCCATTGGGAATCCAGAATAGTTCAATTGCAACCTATAGCAAATTGTTACCTGGCCTCACCAATCTAACCCGTCACATCCGCTACTACAGTCTTTATTGTTGGCTACTTAGTGAATATGACAAACTTGAAGTTGCAGGTCAAATATTTCTGCATCAATATAATTTTATACGTCGTGCAGAGTTGGCAATGGCACTAATTATGAAGGAACAGAATGTTGGTTCTGTGGTTGGAGCTTTGTTTGTTTCACAAGGTAGATATAAGCAAATAGAGGATGGTATTTATGATATTGCAGATGGTGCTGATTATGAATCTAAAGATAAGTACTGGACATTCAAGAGTGGAGCTTTTGGCCAGTACTATCTTGGTTCTCTTATTTATTATGAACTTGTAAAAATTGAAGAAGGCAGATTTTATCTTCGTAACAAAGGAAAAGAGTTAGCTGATGCTGTCAGAAATAGTATTGATGAAAACATCCGGAAATTATTTCTTAAATGTATTTTGGATGGAAGTCTTAAAGAAGAAGCAATAGAAGACTTACAATCTTTAGCTATACATCGCATAAATGTAGGCTCTGAGGAATGGCTGTTCTTGAATAATTTGCTTACGAAAAGCGACGAGGACTCTTCCTTGCGAAGAGAAACAATCTTTTTGCTCCTAAATGATATTTCAAATGGCATAGAGATTCAGGAGTTCGTAAAGAATCGTTTTTTGCATATAAATGAAGATGGTAATTTGCAGGCCGCATTTGGGTGGTATTTCTATTATTTATGTGAAGGTTTGCATTATTGTATTGACTTGTTCTTCTGCTTAATACTCTACAAAATTCATGAATTACACAATCCTCCAATTGCACTACTTTCTCAAGATATTAAACAATCTTTATTGTCGGTTATAGAGGAAGAGATGAATTATAACTCTCTTGACGAGTGGAGGAGAAATGTGAGTGATAATATAAACATAATCTATGATGAACTAAGAAATTTCGTCAGCAAACAAGATTATATTTCTGCAGCAGTACATGCAATAAGGCTCATGTTGAGACTTTATACTGAATTTGAGAATAATACAAAAAATATAGAGGGGTTTGAGGGGAAAAATGATTTGAAACGTCAGCGAGGCATACTCAGTGAAGGGTTGAGATCTTATGTGGAGCGTTATCTGTCATTCTCTATATCCGGTTTTATAGAATCTCTGATAGTACAAATAATGCAGGAGCATACTGTGGTCGCCATTGCTAAAATGGGAAAGAATAATTCAAACCTAAGAAAGTTTATTCTTGAGGATGGACGGATTGTTTTAATAGAGCAGCGGTATCCAGTTGAAACATCGCCACGTATTGATTCTCTATTTAATTTTTTACAAGACATGGGTTATCTTGATAAAGATAATACACTAACTGAAATAGCAGAACAATTCATTGAGAATTATGGAAAAGAATGAGCATGCAATATTATTGGATATTCCTAGTGGCGGCAAAAATGGTAAATATCATTCTGCTGTATTGACTACTTATGCCATAGATTTGATACATTTCGATAATCAATTATTGAACACGCTTCATCGTAAGCAAATATGTAGCATAAATGTGTTTGCCGATACCAATCAAATGGATAAATCTATGGAATATGTATCTCCTATTTATATGAGACATATTGGTAAGGAGTACTCCATTACATCTATAAGTGCTGTCGGAGCTTTTCATCCTAAGATTAATTTCTTTGTAGGAGATGACGCTGTATTGGTTGTGTTTGGTACTGGTAATCTAACTGTTACAGGACATGGAAAAAATCATGAGGCATTTACAGGTTTTATGATAGATGAAACTGATACGACGCATCGTCCTCTCATTGAAGAATGTTGGCAGTATCTCAGCCGATTTACAAAGCAATGTAACGATTATGATCATAATAGAATTCTTCGTGAGATTCTTGAAAATTGTACATTTTTAGATTCCTCTTTCAATATTGTGCCTCATAGTATGTGCAAGGTACAAGAAGGGTTAAATGCTGCTTTACTGTATAATGATTCTCAGTCTGGGATTTTACAACAAATTTCAAATTTAGTGCCATTAAATGAGGTGCAGACTATAACAGTTCTCAGTCCATATTTTGATGAATGTGGAGAATCATTGATTACATTATCCCAACTTTGCCCGAACTCTGTAGTGAATGTTTTGATTCACCAAGATTGTGCTTTGCCACCAAGCGGAATGATTCCAAATAGTAGTATTCATTTTTATGATTTCAACGAAACAAAAAGGGGTAAAATAGCTTTTAAAACATATGAACGTCAATTGCATGCAAAAGTGTTGCACTTTAAGACTAATGATGCTGAATATTGTATGGTTGGCAGTGCAAATGCAACATTAGCTGGACTTGGAACAATGTCTCATAGAGGCATAAATGAAGAGTTTGGAGTCTTATATCATTCGACAAAGCAAGATTTTCTATCTACACTTGGTCTGAAAACCAAGAAAAGAATAGATGTGCCAACTAATAGATCCAAACATTCTAATGAAGCGCCATCTGAAACAGGAAGACGATTAAGACTATTATCCGTTTATTACGAATCAGGTAAATTAAATGTCTATAGCAATGAGGAAATTCCTGATGGAGTACTACTGGCTATCGACAATGGATTTGAGACTCTTGTAAGTGAACTTAAACATGATAAAGGCAATAGATATAGTACTGATATAAAGTTAGCAAAAACTCAATATACATGCTATTTAGTGGATAAAGATAAGAAAGCTATATCTAATAAGCTGTTCATCAATTGGACTGAGCTCTTGGCCACAACAAATCCATCGAAAATGAGTCGTAATCTTAATAGATTCATTTCACGTATAGAGAATGAAGGATATGATGGTATGGAGGTTGCTGATATGCTATCTGATGTAATGTGGGATTTAGTTAATGATGCCGGTGAGAAAGTTTCTCCAAAGATTAAAGTTTCATCAGAAGATAAAAGACGATCTGATTTATCTTTGCCCGAAATAAAATACAATTCGGAATATGACAATGACGATGTAAAGAGTAGCAGGATTTTCCAAATTGATCGTACATCAAGACTGATTGAATGTATTGAAGAGAGTATTAGAAAAAAGATTCGCTCAATAGATGATGCAATCATTGATGAAGAGGAAGAAGGCTCAGCGGAAACAAGCAACAATAGAGAGATAGAAGAACAAGAAGATATCTATATCAGTAAGAAACTGTTAAAAGGTTATGGGGAATTATCAACATCTTTGTTAATGAAATATCAAAAGATGATAAGTAAGCGATACGAGCAGGTAAAAGCTACAGGAGAAGGTTTTATAACTAGAGATGACTTAAATTTCTTTTCTCTGTCTATGTTTGCTGCAATGGAAATATGTTATCTTAATAAATTTCGTTATAAATTTGACCAAATTCCTTATGCATCAAGAAGCTATTGTCAGAAACAGTTTTATGATAGTTTGGAAAGGAGCATAAGTAACGTTGGTCTTGACTCATTGGAAAAGTTTGTAAAGTTTTGCAATACAATGAGGCTTCCTGCACAAAAAGATGAGAATTTTAATAAAGTTGCGTCCCGAACCATGAAATATGCAATATTATATGGGACCTTATTTTATAGACTATCTCATGTTGAGACTATACGTGTATTAGGTAATCGCTTGTTAAAAGCAGTAGATAGCTTGGTTGTTATATGGGGTAAGCCATCGTTTAAAACTCTGACAAAAGAACTTGAACCTTTGTCAGAAAGGTATGACTATGTATTTCGCATGAATCATGTTGAAAATATGCTTAGAAACCTTAGCTGATAATTTCGTTCGTTGGAACGAACAAACTACTATTAAATGAGGGAAAGGTAAACATGTGCAATGAATTTTACTTGTGTATAGCAAAAAGTGGTGCTTGTTTTCATTTGTTTGTCAGAAAACACATATCTTTGCCTTTGATGGCCTCAGATGGTGTAGTTTGTTTGGCTAAAGAACAATCTTTGAAATATAACTGATTGAAAGCCAAATGGTGCACAACTCTTCAACGAGGAGGAGTACTAACCTTTTTTAGAACAAATAGTATTGTAAATCAAATTTTATAGAAAAGCCATCTGAGGAATCAGGTGGCTTTTCTTGCTTTCACGACCTAAAAAATATAATACAATTCACGTAATATTTTCAATCCAAACTATTCCAATCTTGTAAATAAAATAGTTTATCATTTGTATGGGAGAGCAAGCCATCTATTCAAACAAAAACTCAAACCAATAATTACATCGCTCGAAGATTTTGTTGCCCCGTTAATGCCGACTTTTAAATAAGGTATTTTTAAACCCTCCCTGCTATCCTCTTTGCCATCTAAAAACACGACTGTAATAATTTGACAATTACAGTCTTGAATAACTATCGTGGAAATTCAACAAAAAATACCAGCAAAATCATTTCTCTTTTTCAAAGAACCCACACATTAAATAAGCACATATTAAGTTAAAATCTTAATCCGTTTTACCCATTTATTCCACAAATTTCCCTAACTTTGCCTTGTTGAATAGTATCTGCATTTATAGCGATTTATGCACACTGCTATAAAGTATCTGTTTTTATAATCACATGAACATTATCATCACCCCTCGACAAGAGGCAAAACCATGAAAAAAATAAAGTGCTTATGAAATCCTACCGTACAATGTGTAAGAAAACTTGGGCTGTTATACTTGCGATAGCCTGCCATCTACCCGCTACATGGGCAACAAACGCTAACGAAATCGAACTCATTCCGAAACCCGTTCACGTAGAACAGACATCGGGCAATTTCCGGCTTTCCCCCAAATCCACGATCGGTTACGATGCCGCTCTTCAAGGACAAGCTGAATACTTACAACAAGTGCTCGGTCAATCCACCGGCTGGGACTTGAAACTGAAAAAAGATGCCCGCAAAGCCACTATCCTCTTGACATTAAACCCCGAAAAAGTAGATAAACCGGAAGGCTACCGATTGGACGTAACTCCCAAAGGAATCTCATTGACCGGCCGGGACGCAGGCGGCATATTCTACGGCATACAAACGCTACTGCAACTCTTTCCTCCCCAAGTGTACAGCGACAAACGGCAGCATGGAGTGGAATGGATTGCCCCCGCCGTAACGATATACGATGCCCCCAATCGCCCCTGGCGAGGCATGATGCTGGACGTGGCTCGTTATTTCTACGACAAAGAGTTCGTGAAAAAATACATCGACATGATGGCCATGTACAAGTTAAACAAACTACAATTCCACTTGATTGATGACTCCGGCTGGCGATTGGAAATCAAAAAATATCCCCGTCTGACCGAGGTGGGTGCATGGGCAGGTCCCGATCACAACCGTTTGGGAGGATTCTACACCCAAGAAGACATAAAAGAACTGATCGCTTACGGACAAGTCCGTAACGTGGAAATCATTCCCGAAATCGAATTTCCGGCTCACATTCTGTCTGCCGTCGTTGCCTATCCGTGGCTCAGTTGCACGGGCTTGCAACACGAAGTCCCCACACAACATTTCATCAGCCGCGATCTGCTTTGTGTCGGCAAAAAATCTTCCCTGCAATTTTTACGAGATGTATTAGACGAAACCGTTCGATTATTCCCTTCCTCGTACATCAATATAGGGGGTGATGAAGCCGTTTACACTCGGTGGGAAGAATGTCCCGACTGCCAAAAAGTGATGAAGCGGGAAGGATTGAAAAAGGCTTCCGAACTGCAAGGTTACCTTACCAACGTCGTAGCCGAAATGATGAAAGAAAAAAATCGTACTGTCGTAGGGTGGGAAGAAATCTTTTTGCGAGGTGATGTCAAAACCCCTGTTGTCGGGCTTATTTGGCACAATGTCAGGGACACCCTTCTTGCTACGCAGCGCGGACATAAAGCTATTCTGACACCCGCCACGCACATGTATTTCGACTTCCCCGAAAGCCGTACCCCGGGAGAAGTGAAAGCCGC
>ULKZ01008545.1_pt1 | contig 14492 bp, 13 predicted proteins | sample 1951231 | NCBI WGS metagenome assembly ULKZ01 (sample SAMEA4835508, study PRJEB28245) | human gut metagenome | biome: gut microbiome; material: fecal sample | place: Denmark | collected 2008
GTAGGTCTGCCACTCGTTATCCGTGCCGTCGTAAACACTGACCCGACCTTCGTCCAAATCAAATTCGAGCAGTGCAGTGACTCGGTCATCCGCATGGATATCCGCACAGACCTTGCCGAAGTATTCAAGGCTGACGGGATTCGTTTCAATAAAAGCGTCGGCGAAGGTTTCGGGGGCAGCGGATAACTCGCTGCGCTCATAGAGACGGTATCGATACGCAGCCTGCAGCGGTGTGCGGAAGTAGTCGCTTGTGAAGTGACAGTCTTCACCGTTTTCACGGATGTGGTAGACCGCAAAGCGTCGGGAGGCTACCAGCCGCGCCTGCTCTGCGGCGTCCTCTCTTTCAATCGTTGCCTCGATGGAGGCACGCTGCTCATCGGGAACATACTCCTGATACAGAGTGTCGAACGCCTCAGTCAATTTATCCTCGACTGTTTCGGCGGTCTGACTGCCGAGGGCTTCTGCCAAGGCGCGCACACGGTATTCGTTAAGGTACAGGGTAATATCAGTGTCGCTCATCGGCGCTCACCTCGCTGATCTCGGTATACTCCGTTTTGGGCGGCTTCGGCTTTCTCGGTTTCGGTGCAGTCGGAGCCGGTGTGTTGCCGGAGCGCAGCTCGATATATTCCCGCACACCTGCCGGGACGGTCTTGGCATAGAGTGTGTCGAGCGCTTTTTCCAGCTCCGTTTCAACGGTCGTACCTTTCTGCGAAAGATAAAGGACAAGGGCGGATGCCTTGTCCTCGTCAAATGAAATATTGAAGGTTGTCTTTTTCATGTGGGTGATCTCCTTTCAGATACAAAAAAAGCGACGCCGTTTTTTCGGCGCCGCATTGTCGGATATATATTTTTAGATAGTTTTGGGCGTTTGCGAGAGCAACAGCAGCACGATAATCGAAGCCGCAAAAGCCGCTGCCCCGGTGATGACGGCGGCAGGTTTGTTTATCGGCTTTTTCCGAGCTCTGCACACTGCCCATACAAGACCTACGCCCACAGCAGAGGAAAGAAGAGATATTCCGAGTCCCTTCCACAGCCATAAAAGCTCTGCAAAAATTCTCATCGTTTGCACCGCCTTTCTACAGCGTAAGTCCCATATCGGGTTCTTCGTCCTCGGACAGTTCCCCGTCCATCTCGATGATATCACGAACCCTGTCCTGTCCGCAGAGGATAAAGGTGCGGATATATTCCCGGTCTACCTCGATAGGAATTTCGTCAAGGCATTCGTCGATGATATCCTCTGTGATCTCCGGCAGACGAATTTCCCGGTACAGCTCCTGCGCTTCTTCGCAGTCCTGCAGGAAGGCTTTGAGGAAACCGATCAGTCCGTCATGAGTGCGGCGGACATCGGAGGGATAGCCCTTGGCGATCAATGCGATGTTGTTATCGTAGTTGGGCGCAAGGGAGAGGATTTTTCCGGTTTTTACATCCCGCAGCAGTCCGAAGTTTTCGGTGTGCCTGTCCATGTTGTAGCAGACCGAGTCCGTCCACAGAAGCAGCAGATACTGCTTGGCGATCTCCGGGGATATGCCGTACAGCACACGGAAGCAGTTTTCGTAATCCTCATCGTCATCCACAAGCGCGCGTATCGGCTCGAAGTTCACCGCCGCGCCGTTTGTGAAATCCTTTGAGCGGATATACCGTCCGTCAAGCTCATAGTGCGCCGTCGGCAGTCCCAGCTTTTCGCAGAGCTTGCAGATGAACAGCTCCGAGAAATATTCCTCTTTGTTTCCGCTTTTGTACATCCACCACTCGCTGTCAATGAGCTTCCAGCACTTTTCGAAGCTGCCGGTGTTGGTCAGCTCCGGTGTTCTTGAGGGCTTGCGGGAGAAGCTGTCGGGGTCGCCGCGCAGGGCAAGCTCGGCAAAGTAGTTTTCCTTGAAGCGGATGTTCTCATACACGGCAGTCGAGCCTTCGGGCTTAAACCAGTAGCGGTCGGTCACGGTGGCCGCATTTACCGCAAGCGCCGTGGCGATGTCGTCCGTTGTGCGCAGGCGCAAGGCTCTTTTGAGAAGGCGTGAATTGGTTCTGTGGGAATCGATGGCGCGGGAGGCAAGCCAGCCTTCGATGTTTCCCGTCCGTTTCAGATAGAGGGGCAGGAGCCTTTCGTCCGCATCCGTTATGACGCCGTTTTTCACGGTCGCAATTACACGGTCTTCCGACATTAAAGTTCCCGTTATATTTTGCATATTTCGCACCGCCTTTCGTTTGAGATTATAGCTTTTGACACCGTCGGGTGTCGCATTGAGTTTCTTCAGCTCCGCTTGGAGGCTTTTGCGGCGCTCCACCAAGGCTCTGGTCTGCTCCAATTCTCCGGCTTTGATATACCGGCTTTTGAGCTTGCCGTTTTCCGTCCACTGCAGATAGAAGCGTTCTTTTCCCTTGATCACCTTGCGGGAGATATATCCGTTTATGCTTTCCGCAAGCTCCTTTTCCAGCTCCGCTATCCGCTTTGTCGTATCGCTCATATTCCCACCGCCGTTTCGAGAGATTTTGTCTTTGGGTATATTATAACCTATATTATCTCAAATAGCAACAGGTTATCTTGAGCAGCGGAGCAATAAAGTGCAAACTTTTTGTTACATGGACATCTCCTGCGTCTGATCCTCGTCGGAGGCATCGTGCGCAGGTTCGTGGTCATCGTAAATGTTACAGCCGAGGACGGAGAGCAGACTCACCGGATTCCCTTGGCAGTTATGACAGTACTGCAGATGACAGGTCATCTCGATGCAGTCCTCGGTCATGATCAGTTCGTTGATTTCTTCTCTCTGCCGTAATTCTTCTTCGAGCAATCTGCCGCTTTCGTTGGTGTCGGAAACCTCCGCGCCGAAGTGGTAATACAACTCGTCATAGGAGATCGTCCAATAACAATCCTCCGAATGGTCGCAGCATTCGTTGATAGCGTAATCGGCAAGCTGCCGTATTTTGTTTTTATCCATATTGACCTTTCCTTTCATTCTGTTTGCTCCTCATAGGAGATATACGGTATCTTGAGCCAGTGTGTGAAGCCGCTGCCGCTGACCTCGGACAGAATTACACCGTCGTTGGTGTTGGCGGCATGGATGACCTGACCGTTCCCGATATATATTCCAATGTGACCCTCATGCCAGAGCGCCAGACCCGGCGTTTCGGGGAGCGTATCGATCGTGCCTTTCTCCGTTGCATTTTCGTACATGGTGTCCGCACCGATATCGGGCATACCGTTTGTGCCGTATTCGATAGTACCAGTTTGTGTGTTCAGCCAGCCATAGCCTTTTATCAGTCCGATGCAGTCGGCAGTCCTTCCACCGAGCCAATGTGTTCGGATATATTCCTCCTTGCCGCCGACTTCGTCGGGGTACTGGGAGACCTTGCCGTTCAGCATCGATTCGGTCAGCACCTCGCCGTAGGTTCCCCATACATAGCCCCACTTCTTTGCGTGTGCTTGCTTTGCCCATTCAACAAGGTCGTGGGCGTTCTTGGTGTCGGGATCGGTGAAGCCGGAGATGTTGATGGCTTTGGCTCGGATGGCGGTCATGACCTTTGTAAAATCCTCGGCATTGAGTGTAGTACCGAAGGCGGTATTGACAGCGGCGATGAGCTGCTCATCGGTTTGTTCTTCTGCGAAGCACCTGACCAGCTTAGAAACAAAATCCGCTTGACTTGCATGATCGGAAAGCGCCAGCACATACAGCACCTGCGCTTCCTTTGCTTTCTCTGCCGTAAAGCCCTTTTCGGTCATAGCGACTTCAATGGCTTTCATCATATCCTCCACCGCCTGCAGCTTTGCTTTTTCCTCGGCGGAGAGGTTTTCCACCACCAAGGTCTGAAGGCGGTCGGTGTCGATCTCGATGTCACCGTTGAACAAAGATATAACGGCAGCCACAGGCATAATAATGATAATGATCACGCCAAGGATAATGCCGAGAACGGTGCGCCGCAGCTTTTTGTCGGTCAGTACGGCGACGGCAATTTTCTTGAGTGCGGCGGCTACCGTGGCGCTCATTATCTACCTCCTGATTTGCCGAACAGCGCGGCTTTGTATTCGGGCGCAATGACCTGTAAAAGATACCGTTCATTCCCGCAGCGATAGAGGCAGGTGCCGCGCTCCGGATATTTAATGAGCTCAAATTCGCTCGGTTCGACCTGCAGGGCGTCCATATACTCCTTCGGGTTGATCTGTCCGGCGTTGAACAAAAACTGATGCGTGGGAATGGAAAACAGCGGCTTTGTGAATTCACGGATTGACGGAATCAAAAAATCCTCGATGTTCTGACTTGCCAGAATGACCGAGGAGTCTTTTTTGCGCACACGCTTCATACAGTTGCGCAGATATTCGATTGTAGTCATGTTCGAGAGGAAGAGGTACAACTCATCCACCGATGCCGCTGTGCTGCCTTTGCCGAGCAGTTCGTTGCTCATATAGGACAGGATATTGAACAGCATACAGTCCTTGAGGCGGCGGTTGGTATCCATAAGCCCCTTCACGCCGAACACGAGGAAGTTGGAGTCGGTGATGTTGGTGTGACCGTTGAAGTATTTGCTTTCCGAGCCTACGCACATACTGTGAATACCGAGGCAGACCTCTTGGAGCGTTTCCTCTGTATAGAGGTATTTTCTCTGCTTGTCATAAGCCATAAACTCTTCCTCGCAGAGCTCGTAAAAGTCCTGCATGACCGGAAAGTCCGAGGGCTTCTTTACGCTGTAATCGGTGCTGTCGGTGATACCGAATCGGGCATACAGTTTGGAGAGCAGGATTTCGATGGTGTCGATCTGCGTATCGGTGAAATCCTTGTAGCTGCGGAAGAAGTCTTTCAAAAAGGCAATGTGCTGTGAAAGCCGTGTCGCTTTCTTGAATGCTTCGGGAGTTGTGGCGTCGATATCCTCAACGCTGTCCGACCACGCTTTCGGCTCTAACGGATTGATGGTGTATTCGCCGGACATGAAATCAATATAGCAGCCGCCGAGAGCTTCGCACAGATCCTCGTATTCCGATTCGGGATCGAGGCAGATGATTCTCTTGCCCGATTCACGGATGTTGGTGAGGATAAGTTTCAGAAGATAACTCTTGCCTTGTCCGCTGTTTCCGAGAATGAGGATATTGCTTGTAGTCTTGTCCTCGGCCCTGCGGTCGAAGTCTACGAGAATGTTCGTGCCGTATTTATCTCTGCCGATATATGCACCCTGCGGATCGGTCTTGCCACTGAAATTAAAGGGATACAGATTGGCGACCGATGAGGCAGGCAGCACACGCTCATACTGCGCTCCGAACTGGTTGGAGCCGGTCGGCACGGCGGAGAGGAAGCCTTCCTTTTGCCGCAGGGTCAGCCTGTCCACCGAGATTTTGGAGCGGGTCAGCTCCATGGCAATGTCCGATTGCAATTCCTTGAGCTTTTCCATGCTCCTGGCTTTCAGTTCGATGAACACCGACACATGGAGCAACGGCTCTTTGTTCTTGCGGAGATTGGCGAGAAGATCAATTACATCCTGCAAATTACCCTCGGCCTCGATGGTTTCATTGACATCGTTGCCGCCGCTTTTGAGTCGGTTGCGGCGAGTGGCATTTTGAATGATTTTACGCTGTTCCATAGATTCCACAAGCCTATGGTAAATGCGCAGGGTCACGCCGTTGCGGTCGGCGAGCTGTGAGAGAATGGCCTGTTCCTCGGTGGAGGGCGGATATTCCCGCACCGCCCACACGCAGCGATAACTGTCGCCTATGATATAATGGTCGGATAAAAATTTTATAGTGCCGGGAAGGATCATATCGAAGAAATCCTTGGTGCGGATCTCCTCGGCCTGCTCCGGCGTGAGAATTTTCTGTTTTCTTTTGAGCATAGTTTTTTCCTTTCTGCCGTTTAGGTTTCTGCGGCGATAATGAGCAGTCTGCCGTCCTTGCCCGATCCGTAGCAGGTGGAGAGGATGAGTTGTCTGTCGTCCTCGGCGGCAATGCGGTCATACCAAGCGTCCGAGGTGTTTGTTTTCTGCGCCTCGGTTACGATAAAGGTTTGTACTCCGTCTGTGGTTTCAAATTTTACGGTCCGGTGTGCATTCAAAAAATCTCTGTCCACATACCTTTTGAGGTCGGAGAACATTGTGCCGTTTCGCATATTGTGACCGTAAATAATGAGGTTGGAGCTTTGAAGGTCGCACCGTCCGTCAAGGAACGGCACACCGCTTTGGCTGTACTTGCCGTAGAAGTTTCGGCGGAGATATTTCTGCGGATCGGACGGTGTGTGCATAACGGGATAACTGATGTTTGTGCCGTCAATAGAGAGCCACCCGATGCAGTCGGCGTTTTCTGTAATGAGAGCTTGTATATTGCGTTCTGCCGCAGGCCGTTCGGTCGGCTCTGCGCTCGTTTCTGTTTCTGTGTCCGTTACGGATTCTGCCGGAGCTTCGGTCATCGGCAGTTTGGCAATTTCTGCGACGGAGGCGAAGTCCTTTTTTTCTTTCTGCCGTTCTTTCAGTTCGGAATGGATTTTCACGCCTGACAGCACGGCTGCCGCCGACAGCAGAAGACAGAAAAATATGAGGACGGGTTTATTCCTCATCCTCATCGTCCGTTCCCTCGTAAAACTGTTCGCCGTCAATGTCGGGCATGGCCTCACCCTGCATACTCGCTTCAAAGTATAACGCCAGAATGCGCTTGATCTCCGGCTTTTTCAGCCTATGCACCTCAAAGCCCTCGCCGGCGATCTTACTTTCGATGCGGTTGGCGGTTTCAAAGACCTGCTTTTCCTTTTGGCTTTTCAGTCGTGCCACAAAGAAAAACTGCCGTGCCGTCGCCATTTCCGTCTGAATGTTGTCGAGGAAATTGATGTCCTTTTTGATGAGCTTCCTGACCTTTGCGTTTTCCTCAACTTCAAGGCGTTCGGTCAGATAGGCTTTGTTGTCGTCAAAGCATTCCGAGGAGTCGGTGCAGACGATCTCAATGTCGGGCAATGCCGACAGCACCATCATCAGATGGCGAATTTTGATCTCGATGTTGGTATGCGACAGCACCGATATATTGGTGGGCGACACAAGGTAAAAGAGCAGCTCGCCCTTGTTGGTAGAGAGGCCGTATTTCGTAAAGGTTCTGATACCAAGCAAATCCTGCACCGAGCGGCCTTTTTTCTTTTTCTGCTGTTTCATTGTCATCATCTCCATTCAAAGTATTGCTGTGTAGATATTAAATACCGCACAGCGTAACGCATGAAATCGAGTACAGTGGTATCGTCCATGCGGATCGTTAAAAAGCCGTAGCACAACACAGCTACGGCCGGCAGAAAGATGTGCAGCTGCACAAGGGCGAGAACCGACAACAGTGCGGCTACCGCTAAAATTACAAAGTCCCGCAAGCTCCAAAGCCACAGATTGGCTGTGGCTTTGAGGTTCTGCGGATAGATATATTGTGTCATTACGTCATTCCTCCGATTTCTATGCCGCCGACATCCTCGCAAAACTCCTGCGGCGTCTGACCGTGTGTCTGCATGAGCTTTTCCGCGATCATGGCCTTTATGAGCTGCGATTCGTTTTCTGTCGGCTCATAGTCAAAATACGAGGAGCCGCTGTCGCGGCTGATCTCGCATTCGATACGCAGGGTGTCGGCAAAGGGGTTGTATTTGGCGTACATATTCAGCCAAGTGCCGTCCTCCGAGGCGGTGTTGATCCCGAACTTTTTGTCCACATCGAACCATGTTTCGATATATGCCGTAATTTCCTGCCCGATATCGCAGTCAACCTCCATATCCGAGTCAACGGCAATATCTTTTTGTTCCAATTCATTGTTTTCTTTCATACTGTACCTCCGTTATTTGCCTGCGGCCTTTGCCACACTGCGGGTCAGGTTGACTGCCGTGGTCGTGGCGTGTACCACGCTCATCATGTTGACTCTCACCGAACTGTCAAGGCCAAACTGCTGCGCAATTCTCGGTACTTCATTGGCGGCCAGCATAATACCAAGCCCCAACAGCATATTGTTCGGGAATGTCATTAGTCCAAGGAACAACAAGGTTGTCTGCATAAATGCCGTAAGGCAGATCGCTATAACCTGCTTGCACCATTGATTGAAGCCGTCCGCATAGCCACGGGGAACGCTGAACATATACAGCGAACCGACCGCTATTTGAATGAGCAGAATGCCGCCACGCTTGATATTGGCGAAAAACATCTTGATTACGCAGTAAGCAAAGGCGATCATGCACAGCAAATTCAAAAGACCGTAGGTTGCCGAGACCGCCGACGAGAACATTCCGGCGAGGGCGGCAAGCCCTGCGTCGGCAAGGCTTTCGTTGATCCCGCCGGAGGCGATCCCGACCAAATCATGCGAAAAGGTGTTTTGCAGGCTGATGCAGAACTTGTATAATTCTATCGGCACTATGCCGATGAGGGAGCAGGCAAAGAAGCCCTTTAGAATATTGAGCGCGGTGGTCTTGATGTTCGCCCTGCCGCACTGGTATTCTATCGCCACATCGAATACGGCTACAACCGTTCCCGCGACGAATAAGCCCCAGCCAAACAGCGTAAACAGCTTCACGGTAGCCTGCACCCATTCGAGATCGAATACTTCCGAGCCCATATTGCCCATCATCTCGAAGAAATCGGCAATCGCACCGTAGATGATCTCGTACAGCCATTTGAGCATGGCGTTCCAAATCGCGTCACCCACACCTGAACCGATGAAGTCAATCGTATCTCCGATGGCACTGCCGATGCCCGAAATAATATCTCCTAACCAGTCGAACAAGGAGCCTCACCTCCGTTTCCTTTTGCTTGTGTTTCCGCTCTCATCATATGATCGACCAGATATACAGCGGCGCGGTAAGGGTGAAAATAAGGCAGGCGAAGAGGATACAGGGCGCGGCGAACTCAAACTGCCCGTGCTTTCTGTAGTCGAAATATGCCGTGCCGACCTTGACAAAAAACAGGATGGCGAGGATCATATCGCAGACGGGAAACACCACATTGTTGACCACGGTCTGAATCTGTCCTTTGGCGGCATTCCATGTGTTCTCGATCGCTCCCGCCACATCGCCCGCCGCAAATGCGGTCATAGAGAAGGCCGATACAAGGACGGTCACAAGCAGAAGCGAAAGCATAATTCTCATCGTTTTCTTTTTCATAGGATTCATAAGCGGTTACCTCCGATCACTTTTTGAATTTCATTTTCGGTTATCTTTCGGATGCGGATATTGAGGTTTTTGCAGAACTGCAGTTCGTTTTTCATGCCGTCTGTGACGGCATCCCCGAACAGCCACAGCTCGTCGCAGAACCACAGAAGCGACAGCCCCGCCGCAAGCCCGATTTCACGGTCTTTCGGGTCGTTATCATCAAGACATTCCGCATAGAAATGCGGCACGACCGGAGCCGTGCCGCACCTCAGTGCGTATTCGGTATATGTCCTGACCTTCTTGAGATTGCTCTCAACATTCCCGCCGAGGGGAGCGCAGACATACACCTTGCGCATCATTCGTCATCCTCATCCTTTCGGGATTTCACACGGATAATGACCACGGCGATGATGCCGCCGAGTGCCACAGCGCCAAGCCCGATCCAAAAGCCGAAATTGGAGTTATCTCCCGTCTGCGGATTGTCCGGTGTGGGCGGCGTGATTTTCACGGTCTGACCCTCGTCCTTGATATCTGCATGGGCGGCGATCTCTGTATCGTCACGGTAGAGGGTTTCGAATACCACGATCTCGGTGGCAGTTTTAAGCCCGGAAGCGTCGAATACGAAGGTGATATTGATCTCGCCGTCCGGCTTGTCGGGTTTGAAGGTGAAGAAGCTGCGAATTTCCTTGCCGTCCGCAAGCAGCGGTTCTCCGGTGGCCTTGTTCATCAGCACACCCTTGACCGTATATTCCTTGCCTGGGGTGAGATTTTTGTAGGACACTGTATCCTCGATTTTCACTCTGCCGCTTGCGGTAACTTCCTTTTTGCCGTTAACCGTCGCTTTTGTGCCGATTTCGGGGACTTTTACCTTTACGGTCTGTCCATTATCATTGATATCCGCATGAACGGCAAGCTCTTTGCCGTCCTTATACAGCGTTTCAAAAACTACAAGACTTGTGCTTTCCTTGATGAGTCTTGAATCGAAGGTAAAGGATACCGTAACCGTTCCGTTCGGAGTTTCGGGAGTAAAGGCGGTTTCAGCTGTTACAGCTTCGCCATTTTCGGTAAAGGCTTTGCCCGTGTTCTTATCCATAAGCACACCTTTGAGTACATATTCCTTGCCGGGGATGAGGTGGCTGTAGGATACAGTATCGGTCAGCGTGAACACCTCGGTTGCACAGATTTCCTTCTCGCCGTCAACCGCAGCGGTCGTCTTAACTTCGGGGATGCGGTCATTGACAACGGTGATCTCTACCGTCTGCTCGTTTTTCGCAATGCTGACAGGATAGATTTCCTCGTTTGCGAGGTATCCGTCGGCAGGCTGCAGTTCCTTAATGAGCCAATCGCCGTAAGGGATGTTTTCAAAGGCGAATACGCCGTCCTCGCCGGATTCGGCGGTAAGGAGTGCGTTCTCGGCAGTAAACTCGGTTTCGTCGCTGCGGAAGAGTCCGAACTTTGCACCTGCAATCATGGCTTCGGTTTCACGGTCTACTTTCAAGCCCTTGACTGAACCGTAGAGAATGTCATTCTTGATGGCTTCGCCGCCGTTTGTCTTGATCTCCACAAAGGCGGTATCCTGTCCCGCATACTCAAAGGTCACGGGGTGTTTTTCGTCCGAAAGGATATAGTGGCTGTCGGTCGCGATTTCCTTTACATACAGCTTTGCGCCTACGGGGATATCCGTCTTGAATGTGATGCTGCCGTTTTCATTGCAATTTGCAATTTCGAGCAGACCGTCTGTCGGAATGACCGAGCCGTCTGCGGCAGTCAGATCCTCGGCCGCATAGAGTCCAAACTGTACCGAGAGGATTTCGCCGTTATTACCGATATTGAAAGTTGCATCCTTACCGAGAATTTTGGAGAGTGAAAGCGCCGCTTTCTGACGGTCGTTATAGAATTCCGCCGCCGTTTCGGTGATCTCCACGGTTTCACCCGCATAGGTCAGCTCGACGGTCTTGGGTGTGCCGTTCAGCACCATGCCGTAAGGCGCTTTTGTTTCTCTGACGGTATATTTGCCGAGGTACAACGGCTTGCTTGCGGCGCTGCCGCTTTCATCGGTGTTTACGGTATCGACAACCGTTCCCTTGGCGTAGCGGAGCGTGCCGTCCGGCGTGATGATGTCCTCGGCGGCAGTGATCTCATACACCGCACCGACAAGCCCCTTATCCGCAAAGACAGGCTGATACAATCCGTCTGTTTCAATTACAGAGGAGAAAATCTCGCCGCTTTTGGTAAGGCGAATGATACCTTTCTGCGGCATATTACTCTTTTCTACGGTCACGGTGGTTTTCGTTCCGTCCACCTTAAACGCCACAGGCTCGGCACTTAATACATATCCGTATGCGGTGCATTGCTCGATGATCTCATAATTGCCGTAGGGCAGCTTTTCAGGGAGCATGAGCTTGCCCGTTACATCGGTGTAATAGGTGTCGATGTCCACAGGCGTCGGGTAGTTGATGTGCTGCACGATATATTCGCCCGTGTCGGTGTTACGCACCTTAAAGCCGATGCCGGAAGCAGGGATAATTTTACCCGTTTCCGCGTCCTTTTTGACAATTTCAATGAGTGCCTCAAAGGTTGCGTTGTTGATAAGGAAACGATAGGTTTTGCCGTTTTCCTTAACAAAGACATTGAAAGGTGCAAGCAATTCCTTGCCCTCCCAGCCTTTGGTTTGCTTCACGGTATATTCGCCGTAAGGCAAATCCTTGGTTTCGGCAAAGCCGTTCTCATCGCATACGAGAATATCTCTTTCGGTTTCCTCGGCGTTTTCGTAGCTGCCCGCCGCTTTCAAATACACCTCAAACTCCGCACCTTTTTCGGGTGTTTCGATTTTGGTAGTGCCGTCATCACAGTGTTTGATTACGGCGATTTTTCCCTTGATAACATCTTCGAGGGAGTCGAGGGGCTTTGCGAGGTTGTATTCTACGGTATAGAGCTTGGCCTCAGCACCGATGTGCTGACTCTCGGTATTGATCAAATATCCTTCGGAGGGGCTGATCTCACGAATCGTCCAATCGTCGCCGCAGATATAATACTTGGTGGTAAACTGACCATTTGCGTCGGTGGTGTAGGTGTCAATGAGCTGGTTGCCCTTATAGATGCCGTACTTTGCACCTGCAAGAGAGGCGTCGCCCTGCGGCAAGCCCTTTTCAGAATCGGATTTCGTAACCGTAACGCTGAATTTCTTGAGAACATTGTCAAAGGATTTCTCCGTAACCTTGTTCCATTCGATCGCTGCTGTCTGCTTTTCCGGCACGACATAGCGGTTCGGCGTACCTACTTCTTCGAGGGTATAGCCGTTGCCGATCAGCACATCCTTAAATTCCGCCACACCGTTTTTGTCGGTGACGGCGTATTCGTCCACGGCGATTCCCGCAAGGGATGTGCCGTAGAGCCGGAATTTCATGCCTTCGGTCAGTCCGTCCTCGGCGGTCTTGGTGACCTTCAGTCCGCCGCGCTTTAGGACATTGTTGAAGGTGACGGTGGACACCTGACCGCTGACCACGGTGACGCGGCGGGTTTCCTGCGGCACATATTTGTCATATTCGGCTTCTGTCACGGTATACACGCCGGGACGAAGGTTGTCCACCTGAATCACGCCCCCGCTTGCAGTTTTAACGGTCTTGTCGATACCATCGCCCTGAATGCGGAAGGTAATGCCGTCCACCTTTCCGTCCTCACTGACCTTGACGATTTTGGCAGAGCCCGCCGCCGTGCGCACCTTGAGATAGGACGGCACAGGGTCGTTGTCGGTAGGAACGCCGGATACCATGTCCTGATTGACGCTTTCTTTTCCCGGTACAGACCAGATGAGAAAGCCCGTACTCATATTGGTGGAATACACACGGCGGTTGAGCTTGACGGTGACCGCGTCATTGATGGGCTTGGTCGAGGTAAGGGTCAGTGTGTTGCCGCTGACGGATGCGCTGACACCGCCGCTGACCGACACATAGTAGTCACTGAGCATATTGTTGCTGTCGGTGAGGGTGACGGTGTATTTGCCGTTTTTGTATTCCAACTCAAAGGTTTTTGCGGCGCCCGGCGTATAGGCGGTGAAGCTCGGTCGGGTGTAGTGGGTCGCCATATCCGAGAGGATGCCGTCGTAATAGGCTTTCAGATATTTGTTGCGCGTATACTGCTCGGTCATGGTGCCGCTGTAGCCGCTCATGGGATAGGTTTTGTCGTTCAGCTCGGTGGCGGAGCTGCGAAAGCCCATGGTGATCTGCCACACGATGAGCTGGGTGGCGGCGTAGCAGGCGTTGGCGTCCTTTGAGGTCTGCAAGCCTACACGGTTCGGATACCCGTAGGTCAGCGCAAGCCTGAGAAGATCCTTTTGGTTTTCGGTCAGCAGCGCATATTTATTGCCGTGGTTCGGGTTCTCGGACGCGGAATACTGCGTATTGTCGGGCAGCGGAATACCGCGCTCGATGCAAAAGCAGTAGACATAGTCCCGACCGTATTCCCAATCGGCTTTGGAGCCGGTCAGCCCCTTGCGCTTGGCGGTGTAGTCATGCATTTTGCTGAGATACGGGCTGAAGCCCTTATTGAAGTAGATGTCGTCTGCAGCCCTCAGCCCGTAGGCGGCGGAAAAGGCATTGCCTTCCTCGTCGGTGAGGGTGTAATCCCAACTGACATGGCAGTTGTTCAGATCCATCGTCACATCGGCGGCCGAGGCGGTCAGCGGCAGAAGTGTTGTGAGCAGCATAACAACGGCAAGCAATGCCGTCACCACTCTCTTTGTTTTGGCTTTCATAGAGATTCCTCCATTCAATTTGGTGTAAAAAAAGAATGCCGTGGATTTCACGACATTCTCATGAGGGTTATGAACTTATATCAGCCGTATATTACGGCATAGGCGATCCCGCCGTCGATTTCCAGCTGCACCACCTTATAGCGGACGCTGTTTGCGGTCACGCCGTTGGCAGGGTCGGTGCCGGTTTTATAGATCAGATCCACATGGTGCTTCAGGGTGCTGATGACCCCGTCCACACCGTCACGGCTGATCCTCGGCGTTCCCATCCAACCGACATCCCAGCCGAACGCCAATTCCTCTGCCCATTCGAAGGTGAAGCCCTTGGCGTTATAGCTTTCCGCATAGGTTTTGACCTCGGACACGATGCGTGTATGGTCGGCTTCGGTGAAGCCCTTCGGCGGCTCCGTTGCAGGAGGCTCGGTGGGCTGCGGCTCGGTGGGCTTCGTAGGCGGCTCGGTCGGCTTGGTTTCCGGTGGCTCCGTGACCTTCGGCGGCTCGGTCTGTTTTGGGGGTTCTGTCACCTTGGGGGTTTGGGTTTGCTTTGGCGATTCGGTATCCGCAGGCTTTGCAGCTTCCGTTTTGCCGCTGTCCGCAGGGGCATTGCTTTCCTTTTCTTTTTCTGTTGTAGAGTCGGTCGCGCTTTCCGTACCCGCAGGCAGGCTGCTCTC
>ULKZ01036473.1_pt1 | contig 14377 bp, 7 predicted proteins | sample 1951231 | NCBI WGS metagenome assembly ULKZ01 (sample SAMEA4835508, study PRJEB28245) | human gut metagenome | biome: gut microbiome; material: fecal sample | place: Denmark | collected 2008
TACCCAATCCAAAGACGCGAAGTTCAGATATAGCCAGATTCGGTGTCGGTATATCTATATTTTTATAACGGATATAACGGGCAGACTTGGGTAATGCCAGTTCAACATAATCATTCGGAGTATCCCTATAACTTTCCTTACGGTCCACCAATATATCCCAATTCTCACCATCAAGAGAACCTTCGATGAGATAACGGTGATGGAGTCCTTCGTAGCGACCGTACATATTACTTTGATAATCGTGATAGTTTATCTGAACAGCATACACATCAGCAGGTTTCTCTAAATCAATCATCACCCACTGCCGTTCGTCATTAGCCTCGGCAAGCCAAAAAGTTTTAGTCAGTTCATCCGTTAGGGCATCTGCCTTAAATTCGTCTTTTGTAGTAAAAGCCGTCACCGGCTTGCCATACGAGAGCAACATCCAGCCACGGAACTGTCCAGCCTTGCCCGGTACGGCAGGTGCATAACGGGGATAGTCTCCGAAACGGGTATCTACATACATAATGCCATCTTTATCAAACCCTGCCGGAAACATACAAAGGCGACGTTCCCAATTCACATTGATAGAGAGTGACATCGAAGCAAAATGCCAATACTGCCCCCCAGGACCAAGCACGGTACTTCCATGTCCGGCACCGTTCATATAACCACCCGGCTTGTAGGACACCGGATTATGCTTTTGGTAAGTATAAGGCCCCATCGGATAATCGGCCACATAAACACCATCGGCATAGACATTGAATTCCGTTCCCGGAGCACCGTATTGCATATAGTATTTCCCATTATGCTTCGTCAGCCAAGGCCCCTCAATATATCCGCCCAATACAGTATCCGTATGGTTTTCACCGAAACGTTCCCAGCCATGTTTAGGCATATCCAAATTGAAGAGTTCTTTCGTTTCTCCCTTCTTGATGAAACGCCGGTTCTTGTCCAGTTCCATTCCCCTGATAGGATACACATTGGAAGAACCCCAGAACATATACGCTTTACCGTCATCGTCAATAAACAAATCGGGATCTTGCAGATTATGCAAAATTGCCGGAACAGCTTCCCAGTTTCCTGAAGCCGGATTATCCGTATAAAGGATACTCATGGAACCGGAAGGATCACCGGTCACATAAAGTACCGAATCTTTGTAATTATGTGCCGCCGGAGCATTACACCCTTGCGGATACCAGTTCCTGCCCGGACGTACAAACTCCCAGTTCAGCAAATCCCTGGAACGCCAATAACCGTGTGAACGGGTGACAAACATATAATATTCACCCCGAAACTCCACCACGGCAGGATCGGCACCAGAACGGTAGGAGATATTCTTATCCGAATTATAAATCATGTACGTGTAATCGATATTTAAAGGATTACAATAAGTATCCATACGCATGTCCTGTGCAGAAAGGAAATTCGCCAAACACAACAGCAGCACCAGACCACTTAATCTTTTCATCATATTATCCACATTTATATTTCTAAATATTCATTTATACATCACGAAATATGCACCATTATTTACACAGAGATTCAGGAACATCATATTCTTCCTGCAGGCGGGCAAGTTCCGCTTTCAATTCTGCAGCAACCTTCTCCATCCCTTTTTCACCATACAAATTATGCATTTCTGCCGGGTCCTCCTTCAAATCATAAAGTTCCCACTTGTCATCCACATAAAAATGCATCAATTTATAGCGCTCCATCTTGACACCGTAATGTGCACGGACACTATGAAAACCGGGGAATTCATAATAGTGATAGTAAAGTGACTTCCTCCAGTTTCGTGGAGTATTTTCTCCCTCTACCAACCGACGAAATGACACTCCCTGCATGTCTTCAGGAATCTCAATTCCACACATATCGAGAAAAGTGGGAGCGAAATCAATATTTTGAGTTAATCCTGTTACCTGCGTTCCAGGCTTAATATGTCCCGGCCAGCTCATTACCATCGGCATACCGAAAGACTCCTCGTACATAAAACGTTTATCAAACCAACCGTGCTCGCCCAGATAGAACCCCTGGTCTGTAGTATAAACGACAATCGTATTTTTATCCAATCCGGTACGCTTCAAATAATCCAATATTTCTCCTACACTCTCGTCCACGCTTGCCACACAAGCCATATAATCCTGCAAATAACGCTGATATTTCCATTCTGCCACCTCTTTGAAAGTACGCTGTTTCGAATAAAATTCATTGTTCCGTTCACGATAGGCATCCATAAAACGGCGGCGCTCATCCGGCTCCATCGTACCAAGAAAAGCATGAGGCCACGGGTCGAATAGCAGACTGTCGCTATTCATACCCGCAACCATCTTCAAGTCGTGACCTTCGTACATATCACGGTATATATTCATCTTCTGCATTTGTGCCGCATAACGTCCTTCGTATGCATCATAATAATTGTCGGGTAAAGGGAACTGCGTGTGTTCGTACAAATGATAATGCCGTTCGGCAGGCACCCAATTACGGTGAATGGCTTTGTGATGCATCATCAGGAAAAAAGGTTTATTCTTATCCTCGCGCCCACTCATCCAGTCTTCACAATATTGAGTGATGAGGTCAGTTACATATCCTTTATGCCGAGTGGTATCTCCCTCGGTAATAAAATACGGATTATAATAATCTCCCTGATCATTCAAAATCATCCAATGGTCAAACCCGGTAGGCTTTGAAACAAGATGCCACTTGCCGATAATGGCTGTTTCATAACCGTTTGCTTGCAATATCTTCGGCAGTGTCTGCTGCGAACCGTCAAATCCTTTATTTCCATTCCTCATAAAACCATTCTTATGACTATGCTTACCAGTCAGTATGGCTGCACGACTGGGACCGGAAATGGAATTGCAACAGTAATTATTCTGAAATACCGCCCCTTCATGCCCAATACGGTCAATATGGGGAGTAGGAGCTATTTTACCTATGGGATGTCCATATATACTCATTGCTTGTCGGGCATGGTCATCACTCATGATAAAAATAATGTTAGGACGCCTGTTTCCTATTCCTTGTTTCTGTTCTTGTCCTTGCATCCAAACCGAAGGAACAAAGGGCAACAAGGCAATTCCCCAGGATAGTTTATTTTTCATGTATTCATTATTTGTTGTAATTTATCAAAGGCGTAACACCGTTTTATAATTTACTGATTATCAGTACAGTTAGAATACAGTGCATTCAGTATACGACTGAACCCTATTCAGTATACGACTGAATGGCATTCACTATACGACTGAATCAGGTTCAGTATACAAGTGTTTCTTGAGCCCTTATGATTTGTAAATAATGCAGAATAGAATTAGACGAGTGCCTCTTTACAGTTTCAAAGTAACCAATACGGGAGCATGGTCGGAAAGATAGCCATTGTCCGGCTTATCGCCAACTGTGCGGTAACGCTCCACCTCTACAGAAGCATTTACGAATATAAAATCTATCAGCCTGCGCTTCTCCACCGGAATACGTCCGAAGTCATGAAAGCTCCATGTCGGTCCGTAAACGACCTTTGCCGTGGAACAAGCGTTCCTCATTCCACCTTCCGTCAATATAGTGACCGGCTCGGAGTCTACCGTTCCATTAAAGTCTCCAGTGATAATTACCGGAAGCTCTCCCGCTATTTGCTTTATCTTCTCGAGTATTAACTTAGCGCTTTCTCGACGTGCCACCTCACCTACATGGTCAAAGTGGGTGTTGAAAGCAGCTACTTTCCTGCCACTCACCTTGTCTTTCAACACAGCCCAAGTCACGATACGCTCGCATGCCGCATCCCAGCCTTTCTTTCCGATGGAATCGGGAGTCTCACTCAGTCCGAAATCTCCGTTCTTTAAAAGCTCAAAACGCTCTGTCTTATAAAAAAGGGAGCAATATTCGCCTTTCTCTTTTCCATCTGCACGACCTACGCCAAGGGCAGTATATTGAGGAAGACGCTCCTTCAAGTCATTGAGTTGATTCTTTACCACCTCCTGCATGCCCACAATGTCCGGAGCATAATAAGCAATCATCTGTGCTGCATTATCCTTACGGTATTTCCAGTTATTCATACTGTCCGCTACATGATCCAGACGGATATTAAACGACATCACCTCCACCTTAGCTTCCGGTTGCTTGCCGCACGAGGCGACAAGCAATACGAAAGCAACCAATACACTATTGAAAAGCACGTTTTTCATGGTTATAATCCTTTTTAATCTATATAAAATTTACCAAAATCAAATCCTGCCAAACCTAATCAGCCTTATTCAAATAAGGAGACGTAAAGCCTAATCTCTTCAATCCCTTCTGTACATCGGGATGACTCATGAAAAGCTTCCAAATTAAACCGGTGCGATAGTTCTCTATCATCACAATAATCGGTCCCTGGTCAATGGCAAGATACGAAGGCGCAAACCAATCCTCAGTCAGATTAAATGCATCTTTGAACCCATATTCACCCCAAAGACGGTCACCCAGTTCTTCATAGAAATAGCGCATGGCCTCCAAAGAATATTCCGGTGTATAAGGGATGGATGAAAGGGCCGCAGTAGGCGTAATCACGCCGCGATCATTTCCGGGGCTATGGGCCGAATAGCCTTTATCACCGTCACTGGCTGTCAATCCCCAGCATTTCTCACCGTAACCCTTATATCCCTTCGGATTGTCGATACAATAGGCACGGTTAATCAAGGTATGGGCCTTCATTTGTTCCTCGTAGTCAGCATAGCGGTCCTTCAAGCCATGCGGATCAAGCCCCATGTAAGAGTAATGAGTAAAGAACAAAGGACCGCCCTTACCGTTATCGTTTCCGAGAGGAAGCCTGATGCCATAATACTCCCGACCATTCAGAAAAGTATTCGCATTGACCCAGCCTTTATGATAAACACTCTCGGCAATCGGATAAGTAGGAGAAGACGCACCTAAAATATAAATAATGTGGCACTCGTTATGACCTTTAATCTGATGGTTCATCGCCCACCCGTTATAGGGTGACCAATGCCAATACATCACATCTTGCCCCTGAGTGAAAAAATTCCACTCTGCTTGGCGCCACAGATTATTAATCATTCCCCGGATACGGTTTTCCGTCGGATTATCCTTTATAAAATACTGATGGGCAGCCAACAAACCTTCGAACATGAAAGCGGATTCTACAATATCGGCTCCATCATCCTTACGGCTGAAAGGAATGGTCTTACCGGTTTTACCGTTCATCCAATGTGCCCACATGCCGTGATAACTGTCGGTATTCTTGTCGCTCAAGAAACGAACAATCTTCAGTATACGTTCAGCACCTTGTTCACGGGTGATAAACCCGCGTTCTATGCCGACAATGATAGCCATCACTCCGAATCCCGACCCACCAATGGTAGCTGTCTCGGCACCACCGTTACTCCGTTCATGCGCCAATCCGGATTCAGGATGGGCAAAATCCCAAAAGTAACGGAAAGTTTGCTTCTGAACGAGGGTCATAAGTTCGTCGTCAGAAAGCCGCTTCTGCTTTTTCTGTCCCGAAATCAAATTAAAAGGGTATAGCAAAAGTATCAAATATATTAATATTCTCATCATAATCATTCTTTTAGTTTAAGCACGGACTCTGAAAGCCAAGCTTCTTCAGTCCTTGTTGGATTTCCGGTATAGACATAAATAAATTCCAAAGGAGACTTGTTCTATAATTCTCTATCATACAGATTATCGGCCCTTGGTCAATGGCTATGTACTGAGTATCGTACCAATCTGCCGTCAAATTAAAGGCATCTATAAAACCATAATCTTTCCAAAGTTTGTCTCCCATCTTATAATAGAAGAAATGCAGCGCTTCCATTGACTCCTCCGGAGTATAAGGAAATGCAGACAAAGCAGCTGTTGGAGCAATGACCCCTTTATCATTAGTAGGTGAATGAGCTGAATATCCCGTATCGCCGTCACTTGCCGTCAACCCCCAACAAGAAGCGCTATAACCCGTATATCCTTTAGGATTTTCCTTACAATAATTGTAATTAATCAACGTATGATTGCGATTTTGCATCCAGTAATCGGCATATTGGTCTTCCAGTCCTTGTGGGTTAATGCCTAGAAAAGAATATTGAGATAAGAACAGCGGTCCCCCTTTATCCGAACCTAAAGGAAGAGTGATGCCATAATAAGATTTTCCATTCCTGATTCCTCCATTTTTAGCCCAGCCCGCTTCATATACAACTTTATCGATAGCATGTGTTGGAGACGAAGCAGCAAGTATATAAGTAATCAGACACTCATTCCATCCTCTTATTGCCAGGTTCTTCTCAAAACCGTAATCGGGACTCCAATGCCAATATAGTACATCTTCACCATTTTTCCGGAACCAAGTCCAGTCAATAGCTTCCCAAAGACGGGTTATGTCGGCACGCAACCTGCTTTCTACTTCCGTATTTTCCTTGAAATAGGCTCGAGCGGCAAGCAAACCTTGAAATAACAAGGATGTCTCAACCAAATCGGCACCGTTGTCTTTCTCACTGAAAGGTTTGGTTGCTCCCGTTGCGCCATTTATCCAATGTGCATAAGCACCATGATAAGCCGTACATTCCTTATCAAGAAAAGTAACTATCTTCTGCACTCGTTCAACAGCTTGCTGACGGGTAATAAAGCCCCGTTCAGCAGCTACCAGCATGGCCATCACGCCAAAGCCGGTACCACCGGTAGTAACGACATCGCCCGAAGTAGTACGTTCGCGCGCCATTCCGGAATATTCATGCCCAAAGTCCCAGAAGTACTTAAAGGTCTGCTTCTGTACCAATGTCAACAAGTCCTCATCAGGGATACGCTCAAACTTGTCTGTATCATCCATTCCTGTCTTAATCATACAAACCTTGCCATTGGAAAGCAGTGTCCCGGAAGTGGATTTCACCCCCGGATTGACAATCAATTTATACGATGACAAGATTTTAAACCCCTCCTTAGGAGTCATCGATACTTTTTTCTCTTGCAGGAACTCATAATCGCAGCTTACAGGAAGCTCCTCATGTTTCAAAGCAATATTGTTACGGGCTGAAGCCTCATCTACAGCATCCGAGAACTCCAAAACAATGGCTACATTGGGAGCAACATTCTCAAATGTCTGTTGGTTTTGTTGGTCACCCACAATGATATTCTTCAACTCGAAAGGCTGATTCACTTCAGGTTGATTATCACCACTGCACGCAACCAACAAAAGACATACTATGAAATATAATACTTTCATCCTATCATCAGATTAAAGTGTAGCTTCATTCTTTTCCAGAGTAAATACTCTGAATTTCGGTTGCCGTCAACACCTTGTCATATAAGCGGAACTGATCAAGCTGACCGGGAAAGTTCTTTGCCCAGGTTTGTGCTCCTGCACCCGAAGTAAGACTCGGAGTAGTGCTGAACTGAAATGCACCAACAGCCAAAGAAGCGCCTACATTATTAAACTTCAATTTCCCACAATCTGGCAATTCTTTGGTAAAGACACCCTCACCATTACGATAAACAGTAATGGTAGAAGTATTGCCATCATACACAAAAGCCAGATGCACCCATTCGCTACCAAAAATATCATCTATTTTTGCCTCAACCCATCTTTCATCATTCTCTTTTGCTGTCTGATTGAAGATATGAACCTTGAAAAATGCCTGAGTCTCGCTATTATTATTCTCCAAGAAGATGTCGAAGTTGCCCCAGAATTTAATAGAGTTAGGGATAGAGAACAAACCTTGCGCAGAAGTATTCTTAGTGGTTCTCATCCAGAAAGCTACAGTCAAATCACCGATAGTGGGCATGTTATTTTCCAATATAGAAGGAGTCTTGGCCAAAATGTAAGCATTCTCAGCACCTTGATAGGCCATGCCAGCGATTCCGTCTTCCGCAAACTTGGCATTACCGTTATCTGCTACCAAAAATCCCCATTCACCTTTATCCCGAATGTCCTCTTCATCAAAAGGAAGATACATCTTCAAAGGGGTAGTAGGTACTTCACCTGTACTCTCAGGGTAGTCGAAAGCAGGATGATCCATATCCTGAAAACAAGACTGCATACACAATGCAAACAGGCAAGAAGCCACAGATACTATATATTTTTTCATAAGTAGTTAGTACATTTATAGATTAATAATTGGGATTTTGAACCAATACACCATTCGACTTGTCAATTTCGTCTTGCGGAATGGGCAACAAAGCATGTCTGTCTTGATAACCGGTCTTGCCTGCCGCATGAAGTACCTCTTTAGCAATACCCCAACGAACCAAGTCGTAGAAACGGTCGAACTCCATACCTAACTCAACACGTCTTTCATGACGAATGGCCTCACGCAGTTCATTCTGGTTGTTGGTCGTCACTTCCGGTAGAATTCCGATATTATTGCCACGAGCACGAGCGCGCACCATCTCCAAATAGTTACGGGCAGAAGATAAATCACCCAATTCACAAGCAGCTTCGGAAGCCATTAATACCACATCAGCATAACGTATCAGACGAATATTTACCCAATATCCTCCCTTTGTGAATTTCAAACGCATCGCCGGGTCCGTATATGCCTTCTTGTTAAAGTATTTAGCTATAACATCAGCATTCGAAATAGGTTTCTCACCATAAGGCTTGTTAGCAGGTATGGACTCTGGATCGTCCTTGCCGTTGCGTATAAAATAAAGCAAAGTTTCGTCTTTTCTCGGATCTCCCTCTTCAAAAGCATCTGCCAATTCTTGAGTAGCGGTGTGTTGCCCCCAACCGAGATTCCACTCGCCTGCGCCACGTACACCCTGAACGGAAGCAAACTGGCTTCCTATGTCATTAGAACCTGGTTGTGATTCTGTTGCCGTACATTGCAATTCAAAAACAGATTCACTACAGTTTTCACCTTTTTCTCGGAATATGTCTTCATAAGGTGTTTTCAGATTATATAAACCGGAGTTAATCACTTCTTCAGCGGCAGCCTTCATATTCCCCCAGTCATTACGCATCATGTATGTGCGTGCATGAAGAGAACGAGCAGCTCCCCAAGTGAGACGACCTACATAAAGTTGCTCCCACGTTCTGGGCAGACTGTTTTCGGCTTCCGTAAGGTCAGAATCTATTAATTCATATATCTTTGCCACAGAAGACTTTGGAACATTTGCCTCAGCTGCATCATAAACTTTAAAGTCAATCAAAGGCACTTCACCAAAAGCGCGTACAAGGTTGAAATAACAGAAAGCACGTACAAACAAAGCTTCCCCCTTATTGACGAGGTCACCTTCTGTCAATGACGGATTTTGGCTCATCTCATCAAGCAAATCATTTACCTTATGTATCAATGAATAGTTATCATTCCAATAACTCTTAATCATCCCATTACTTGCCAAATATTCAAAGTCATCGAACATCTTGCCGGTAGCAGCTCCATCGGACAATGTACTTCCTTTCTCTGCGTCCTCAGAACGCATACCGTGGATTGCCAATGCAGTATTGCCGCTTGTCAAATGAAAACCGCGCAACTTGGCATACATATTAAAAACCTGTGTTTCATAAGTACCACCAGTCAAATCATCCTCTGTCTGTTGTCCAAGCGGTTTTCTATCAAACATATCCTCACACGAAGTTAGTGCAAAGCTTACTGCTAAAAATGCTATATAATAAAATATCTTCTTCATAGTCTGTCTCTATATAATTTTAGAAAGTCAAATTAAAACCAATCGTATAAACTGTAGGCATAGGATAGCCTCCACCATCAATACCAAACGAAATAGCACTTCCGCCCACTTCCGGAGTATATCCTCCATTACGGCTCCAGGTCTTGGGATTCTGCACATTGGTATAAAGACGCAGTGACTGTACCTTGATACGATTCAACAGTCGTTTGTCAAAGTTATACCCCAATTCGATATTACGGATTCTGAAGAAACTGCCATCTTCGATGAAATACGTGGAAGCCTCCTGATTTATTTTGTGTGAAGGGTCGAGCAAGGGCTCCCAATTGGAAGTGCCCTCTCCATGCCAACGATTCAATTGCTCTGTGCGATAATTCAGTTGTGCATAGCTACTGCTTCCCCAATTACGGTAAATTTCATTTCCATAAACACCCATCATGTCAACAGTCAGGTCCAGATTCTTCCATCCCAAATTAACATTAAAACCGTAAGTAAAATCAGGAGTTGGATTACCTATCATTGTACGGTCATTATCAGTAATTTTGCCATTACCGTCAACATCAGCAAATTTCAAGTCACCCGGTGTTACCGAGCCAACCGAGTTAATCGGAGAGAAACGGATGTCGTCTTCGTTCTGATATACACCCTCAACCTTGTAACCATAGAAATAGCCAATCGGATAACCTTCGGAAACACGTGAGGGACCACTGATAATATTATAGTCTTTGTTTACCAGTGAAAGCACCTTGTTATCAATAGTGCTCAAATTAGCACCTAATCCATATCTCCAATCTTCCCCAATCTTGTCGTTCCAAGAAGCACTAAGTTCAAAACCGCGATTGCGAATCTCACCCACATTCTGTAATCCGGGAACAGTACCTGCAATACCCGGAATGGAAGTCAACATATCTTTTGTTGTTTTGTTATAATAAACCGGAGAAAGCTGCAAACGATCATTGAACATATGCATGTCAAAACCTACTTCCCATGAATAATTACGTTCCCATCCCAAAGTAGGTGAAATCAGTTTGTTGGGGCCTTTACCCGCAATGATATTGTCACCGAACACAGCTGAACCCGAACTAACAATGGTGGCATATGCCGGATAACTGGAACCAGTATTCTGGCTACCCAACACACCCCAAGAGCCTTTCAACTTCAAGAAGTTAATTACATTCTGGTTCTGCATAAACTTCTCTTCGGTCATTACCCAACCGGCACCGAAAGAGTAAAAGTTGTCCCAAGTATTACCTGTCTTATAGAAAACAGATGAACCGTCCCTACGGAAAGAAGCATTAAGTAAATAACGATTCTTGTAGTTATACAATGCTCTGAACAAATAAGACATGGTAAATCTGTCACTCTGAGAACCGCCATTAGTTGCCGTAGATACATCGTCGATGGTAGAGAGCCACCAGCTGTCCGGGTCGTCGCCCACCAAAATGCCGTAGCCCGCAAGCTGGCTGCGTCCACCACTCAAACTGGAAGACTCATTGTAATTGGTTGTAAGACCGGCAGTCAATGTCAATCCATGATTGCCAAACTGTCCGAGATAAGTCAACACATAGTCAGACTGTGCAGCAAGAGAGGTAGACTTGCTTTGGTTCACACTTTCTCTTTCAGTCAACCGTTCTTTCCCCCCCTCCACATCGGGATTATAAACATAAATCAGCGGAGAATATGAACGTCCCTGACTGGAAGCATAGTCCATAGAGAAAGTTGCTTTGAACGTAAGGTTCTTCAGAATATCTATCTCTCCGAACACATTACCTGCCACGCGATAGTTTTCAGACTTGTTGTGAGCACCGCGCAGCTCTGTTTCAATAAGAGGATTCCACACTTGTGCACGCTGGAAGTCGGGCAGCGTATGTATCAGTCCCGATTCAAGGTCATGAGTAGGAGCAATAGGAGCAGCCTTCAAAGCACCATCCACACCCTTTGCATCAGGATACTTGGCACGAACTCCATTAAGCTGGAAACCAAAACGCAGGAAATCGGTTACGCTATATTCACTGTTCAAGTTTACGGTAAACTTATTGAGCTTTTCCGTTTTAATGGAACCTTCTTCCATGACGTAACCCAAACCCAAATAAAACTTACTCTTATCCGTTGCACCCGTAATGCTCACATTGTTATTGGTCAGAAAACCTGTCTGGAATATCTCATTCTGCCAATCAGTATTACCAGTCCATTGAGTATAATCATAAGGGTCGCTTCCTTGAGATATCAACTGCTCGTTGTACAGCATCTTAAACTCTTCGGCATTCGTCACACCTACACGGTCATAAATAACCTTCCAACCCACTGAAGAGTTGATGTTGACCATCGTCTTCCCTATTTTTGCCCTTTTAGTAGTAATGATGATTACACCATTGGCACCACGCACACCGAAAATAGCCAAAGAAGAAGGGTCTTTCAAGATTTCCATAGATTCAATATCCGCAGTGTTCAGATAATTGATATTGTCCGTGAACAGTCCATCTACCACATAAAGGGGTTTGAAACCGTTAATGGAGTTCGTACCGCGAACACGGATTTCAGGGTCTTGTCCTGCACGACCCGTATTCACCACCTGTACACCGGCAACCTTACCCTGTATGGATGCCAGTGGATTGGTAGAAGGCTTAGAGGCAATCTCGTCCGCTTTCACAGTAACGATAGAACCGGTCAAGTCGCGTTTCTTGGCACTACCATAACCAACTACAACCACCTCATCAATGAGCTGGCTGTCCTCTTCCATCTTCACATTGATAGTTGAACGCCCATTTACGGCAATCTCCTGCTCACGCATACCTATATAACTAAAAATCAAGGTAGCATTAGATGCCACATCAACAATCTGATATTTACCATTTATATCAGTAATACTACCTTTACTCTCCTGCCCTTTCACACGAACAGAAGCACCGATAACAGTTTCGCCTGTCTTGTCCGTAACGACACCCGAAATCGTAATTTTGTTCTGTGCCATCGAAGTAATGGCAAACAATAACATCACACATGTAATTAGTAGATTTTTCTTCATTTTGTATTGATTTAAAATTCTTTTGCAAACATACCGGAGAAGTTGATATATGTCAAAAAACAAGCTACCACAAGAGTACCACAGTTCACCGGAGGGGTACATCATTGCTACTACTGTATAACATAAACGACAGATTATAAGGAATATAAAAGTACAATAAATATTTAGGTACTATTCATATAATAGAGCAAAAAGATAGAAAAGCAAAGGGGGCTTTTATCCTATTCTGAAGTTTTTTATCCCATATTCAAGAACGTCATACCTTTCACTGCCTCAAAGCCGACCATAAGATTTCCATAACCGATTGCCATTATACGATAGATTATATACCAAGCAAATACTGCAAAACGTTTGCAGTGAAGATGTAGACAATATGCAGCAACAATGCCATCTCAACGCAGTGGCTCGAATGCTGCATATTGCCGTCTTGAGAATCAGTTAGAGTAACTTGAACGCTGCTTTCTTTACGTCCTGGCTATTTCTGCCAATCATCACCTCAAAGTCACCGGACTCGCATACAAAATCAAGATTGTAGTTGTAGAACTTCAGCAATTCGGGAGTAATCTTGAAAGATACTTTTTTAGATTCACCGGCTTTCAGGAAAATCTTCTCAAAGCCTTTCAACTCTTTCACCGGACGGGTTACACTTCCCACAAGGTCACGAATATAAAGTTGAACCACTTCTGCACCGTCTCTCTTGCCGGTATTGGTCACAGTCACGGTAGCAGTCAGTTCGCCCTTATCCGTCATGCTAGTCTTGTCCAAAGACACGTCGCTATAAGAGAATGTGGTATAGCTCAAGCCGAAACCAAAAGGATAAAGCGGTTCATTGTCTATGTCTATATAGTTGCTGCGGAATTTCTGGAACCATGCACCGTCGGCAAGAGGGCGGCCCGTGTTCTTGTGGTTGTAGAACAAAGGAATCTGTCCCACGCTCTTCGGGAAAGTCGTAGTCAGCTTCCCACTCGGATTCACATCACCAAACAGTACATCACCGATGGCAAAACCTGCCTCACTGCCCGCAAACCATACATTCAGAATGGCCGGCACGTTTGCCTGCTCCCAGTTCAGTACCAGTGGACGACCGGTAAACAGTACCAGTACCACTGGTTTTCCTGTTTTCAATAATTCTTGTAACAGCATGCGTTGGGTGTCGGTCATTTCAAGATTCGTGCGGCAACTGCTCTCTCCACTCATTTCCGAAGACTCACCGAGCGCAGCCACAATAACATCCGATTTGGCAGCCACGGCAAGAGCCTCGTCCAGCAACTCCTTGTCCGAACGATTGTCACGGTGTAAAGAACGTCCGAACATAGTGGCACGTTTCTCATATTCGGCATCACTCATCAAATTACAGCCTTTCGCAGTCAATATTTCGGCTTTATCGCCTGCTACCGCCTTCAAACCTTCAGCCAAAGAAGTTGCATTCTTCAATACAGCAGCCACACTCCAAGTACCCGGCATATTACTGCGGCTGTCTGCCAACGGACCTACCACAGCAATAGTGCCTTTTTTGGCCAGCGGAAGCACATTACCCTCGTTCTTCAACAACACCAAGCTCTCCGAAGCAATCTTACGCGCAACAGCACGATGCTCTTTGGTAAAGATTTGCTTCTTGGCACGCTTCACATCACAGTATTTATAAGGATTATCGAACAAGCCCAACTTGTACTTAGCTTCCAAAATACGGCGACAAGCCGCATTAATTGCTTCTTCTGTCACTTTTCCTTCTGTCAATGACTTCTTGAGCGTACCTACAAATGTATCGCT
>ULKZ01010450.1_pt1 | contig 14105 bp, 17 predicted proteins | sample 1951231 | NCBI WGS metagenome assembly ULKZ01 (sample SAMEA4835508, study PRJEB28245) | human gut metagenome | biome: gut microbiome; material: fecal sample | place: Denmark | collected 2008
CCGGTGGACAATGAGAAATACGCCTTCCGGTGTTTTCTCCTGCGCCTGGGCTTCATCGGCAGCGAGTATAAAGCGGAACGCAAAATCCTGCTGAAGAACCTGACCGGTTCCTCGGCTTTCAAGAACGGGGGTGTGAGCCATGAAGTTTCCGAGTAGAGAAATCGTGGAGCGCATCTGCCGGGAATATCCCGCCGGTACCCGTGTGGAACTGGTGCGGATGGATGATGCGCAGGCTCCGTCCGCCGGCACGAAAGGCACTGTCAAAGGCGTGGATGACACCGGCTCCCTCCTCATGCGCTGGGACAATGGCAGCGGCCTGAATGTAGTTTACGGAGAGGATGTCGTGAAGAAAATTCCGGCAGTCAGGACCGTCTGCTACGGCAGGATGGAGGAATGGTATAGCCGCAGGGAGGCGGAGCAGTTTTTCCTGCGGGCCATGGCTGCCTCCGAAGGCAGTGAACAGAGGCGGTACGCCAAGATATATACAGAGCTGAAAATGGGCATGGAAGTTTGCACAGATGAGGAGGATACTTGAATGGAACAGGATATTTTAGACCGGCTTTATTATGGGAAAATCGTGCCGTGGGAAAACCGCAGGGGCAATACGCCGGAAATGGATTTGCTCAGTGGGCAGGTGGATCAGGACATCCAATGGTTGAAAAAGGTCCTGGGCGATAAGGAAAAGGAAGTGCTGGGGCACCTTTTGGAGAATGCTTCAGAACTGGAACGGCTGCAGGTCTGCGAGGGATTTAAGGATGGATTCCGGCTTGGGATACAGCTTGTAGTGGCTGGCCTTGGGGGGGAAAAACAGCCATAAACTACACAATATCCCGCGGTCATCTTTGTGTAATATATAACGCGGAATTAACTTGCTATTATCCTCTTTTAGAGCGAATATGTGTACACCGAAAGGGAAAACACACAGCCGCAGGGCAGAAAAACGGAGGATTTCAGAATGAACGAGAAAACAGCAAGGCAGATTGCAGAGATGAAGAACCAGACCATCGGGGTCGAGGTGGAGATGAACAGCATCACCCGCCAGAAGGCAGCGAAGGTTGCCGCTACCTACTTCGGCACAGGCAGATACGAGAACACCGCCGGCCGCAACGGGTACAGCACCTGGAGCGCATGGGACGGCCAGGGACGCGAATGGAAATTCCAGAAGGACGTTTCTATTGCGGGACCGGAAGAACAGAAATGCGAACTGGTCACCCCAATCCTGACCTACGGCGACATCGAAACCCTGCAGGAGCTTTGCAGGCAGCTCAGACACGCAGGCGCCAAGAGCGATGCCTCCAGAGGATGCGGAGTCCACATCCACATCGGGGCGCAGGGGCACACGCCGCAGAGCCTTCGGAACCTCGCCAACATCATGGCGAGCCACGAAAGCCTGATCGCCGAGGCGCTGAAGCTCGACCGGGGCCGCATGAGCCGCTACTGCCGCACGGTAGACCCTCGGTTTTTGGAGCAGGTCAACCGCAGGAAGCCCCGCTCGATGGCGCACCTTGCAGACATCTGGTACACCAGTAACGGCGCAAGCTACGGCAGGAGCCACCACTACAACGACAGCCGCTACCATATGCTGAACCTCCATGCCACCTTTACCAAGGGGACGGTCGAATTCCGGCTTTTCCAATTCGATGAGCCGACCGCAGAGCGCAGGGGCGGCATCCACGCAGGACAGCTCAAGAGTTACATCCAGCTTTGCCTGGCCTTAAGCCAGATGGCAAAGGATGTGCGCACCGCAAGCCCCAAGCCCCAGCAGAACGAGAACCCCAAATACGCCATGCGCACCTGGCTCCTCCGCCTGGGCTTCATCGGCGAGGAGTTCGCAACGGCCAGGGATTTTCTGACCCGCAATCTTTCTGGGGACACAGCCTTCCGGCACGGTAGAGCCGCCGCTTGAAGGACACGCAGGAGTTAGCCTCCTGCCACCTTACCCTTGACCGCCTCGGCGGTCTTAAGGTGGTAGAAGGGTAACCCCTTCGGAAAGGATGGATACCATGAAAGAAAAAAGATACTACATTGCTTACGGCAGCAACCTGAATGTCGGGCAGATGCGGATGCGCTGTCCCCACGCCACGATCCTCGGCACGGCCAACCTGAAGGGCTGGGAACTGCTTTTTAAGGGGAGTAAGACCGGCTCCTACCTGACCATCGAGGAAAGCGAAGGCGGCACAGTCCCTGTGGTGATCTGGGAGGTAACAGCAACCGATGAAGCCGCTCTCGACCGCTACGAAGGATTTCCCAACTTTTACTACAAAAGGGACATCCGGCTTCAGTACAAAGGCATCCGCACCGGGAAGCGCAGGACGGTGACGGCCTTTGCCTACATCATGCATGAGGACAGGCTGATTGGGATTCCGAGCAATTTCTATATGCGGACCTGCCTGGAAGGGTACGACACCTTCCGCTTCGACAAGGATATTCTGGTTGATGCTTATGATAAATGCCTGGAGGTATGCGGATATGAAGGATAACATCACAAGGATGGCTGTCTGCCCGCTTTGCGGCAGGATCTACCACGGCGCTCCGGCGCTTTCCAGAGAGGACAACGAAACGCTCATCTGCCCGGACTGCGGCACCCGTCAGGCTCTCCAGTCCATCGGCGTGGAGCCATCTGAACAGGAGCAGATCATTGAGACAATCCACCGCCATACGCAGGAGTGATATACACAATTTGTTCCTCCAATTTTTGTACAGATTATGCTCCGAATTAACTTGATAATATGTGCTTTTAGAGCGAATATGTACACACCGAAAGGGAAAACGAAGAAAACGGAGGATACGAAGATGAAAGAAACAGGGATTAAGAGATACGAGGACTACACCGAGAACTGCGTAAACCGCTACCGGCTGCCGAACACCAGCACGATGGAGAACCTTTCGATGAAGGTCACCGCCGGCGAGGGCGCGGTGCTGAAGATGGGCGACAAGGTACTGGTCACCGACCATGCCTGGAAGGGATTCATCGCCGGGGTGTACGAGTTCATCGAGACACCGGAAGAAACCGGGTACAGCTACATTGAGTGCCGCCTGAACCTCATCTCCATGAGCGCAGAACTTTTCGAGGATGGTGGCCACGCCATCGCCTGGGCGATGCAGCAGTAACAACAGCAAAGACAATAACCTGAGATCGAGCCGCATGGCTCTTTCTCTCGTACAGAACCATTTTGGAGGTCGCAGAGATGCGGCTATTTTTATGCCATTCGGGAGGTGATGTCCATGCGGAAACTGAAGAAATACAAGCCTACAAAGTTTATGGCAAAGACCTCGCACTACGATAAGGACGCCGCCGACTATGCGGTGATGTTCATTGAGTCCCTCTGTCATACCAAGGGCACCTGGGCGGGAAAGCCCTTTGAACTGATCGACTGGCAGGAGCAGATCATCCGCGACCTGTTCGGTGTCTTAAAGCCCAACGGCTACCGTCAGTTCAACACGGCGTACATTGAGATCCCCAAGAAACAGGGCAAGTCGGAGCTTGCCGCCGCTGTGGCGCTCCTGCTCCTATGTGGGGACGGCGAGGAACGGGCCGAGGTGTACGGCTGCGCCGCTGACCGCAACCAGGCAAAAATCGTGTTTGATGTGGCAGTGGATATGGTGCGGTTCTGCCCGGCGCTTTCCAAGCGGGTGAAGATCCTGGAATCCCAGAAGAAAATCACCTATCTGCCCACCAATTCTTCCTACCAGGTGCTTTCGGCGGATGTAGCGAACAAGCACGGTTTCAATACCCACGGCGTGATCTTTGATGAGCTGCATACCCAGCCCAACCGGAAACTCTTTGACGTCATGCTCCAGGGCTCCGGCGATGCCCGGATGCAGCCGCTGTATTTCCTGATCACCACAGCGGGCAACGACACTAACTCCATCTGCTACGAGGTACACCAGAAAGCCATCGACATCGCGGAGGGCAGGAAGGTTGATCCTACCTTCTATTCTGTTATCTACGGGGCTGCCGAGGATGAGGATTGGACAGACCCCAAGGTGTGGAAAAAGGCCAATCCTTCCCTTGGCATCACGGTGGGCATTGATAAGGTGAAAGCCGCTTGTGAATCCGCCCAGCAGAATCCCGGCGAGGAGAACGCTTTCCGGCAGTTAAGGCTCAACCAGTGGGTGAAGCAGTCCGTCCGCTGGATGCCGCTGGACAAGTGGGACGCCTGCGCCTTCCCGGTTTCTGAGGACGATCTGGAGGGGCGCGTCTGCTACGGCGGTCTGGATCTTTCCTCCACTACGGACATCACGGCCTTTGTGCTGGTGTTCCCGCCGCTGGATGAGGAGGATAAATACTACATCCTGCCGTACTTCTGGATACCGGAAGAAACGCTGGATCTTCGTGTCCGGCGCGACCATGTCCCCTACGACCTGTGGGAGCGCCAGGGGACGCTGATGACTACAGAGGGAAATGTGGTTCATTACGGCTACATTGAGAAATTCATCGAGCAGTTGGGCGAACGGTTCAACATCCGCGAGATCGCCTTTGACCGCTGGGGTGCTGTGCAGATGGTGCAGAACCTGGAGGGCATGGGATTTACGGTGGTTCCCTTCGGGCAGGGATTTAAGGATATGTCCCCGCCCACCAAGGAACTGATGAAGCTGGTGCTGGAGGAAAAAATCGCCCACGGCGGCCACCCGGTGCTGCGGTGGATGATGGACAACATCTTCATCCGCACCGACCCGGCCGGCAACATCAAGGCGGACAAGGAAAAATCCACAGAGAAGATTGACGGGGCCATTGCCACCATCATGGGGCTTGACCGGGCGATCCGCTGTGGCAACGATACAGGCGCTTCGGTTTATGACAGCCGGGGCCTTTTGTTTATCTGAGTTACTATGCACAATTCGGGCAATGAATGTTTGTGTAAGATATTCCGCAGAAACCGCTTGCTAATATCCCCATTCAGAGCGAATATGCACCTACCAAAAACAGGAGGTTTTGTTTATGACAAGAGAAGAAGCAGTAAAGCTGGCAGAGAGCAAGTGGTACGAGACACAAACAGCGGAGGAAATCGTGGCATTCCAGTTATATGAGGAACGGCTTTGTATGCCGTTCCCCTTATTCCATAAGGCTGTGGAAGAGGCGTTAGGCCGTCCGGTCTATACCCATGAGTTTGCCGGTGTAGAAAATCTGCGTCAGGAATTCGAAGCCATGAGAAAAGGAAACTGAAAAAAGAGAGAGTTTTGAGGGAAGGCATCGCGGAGGCGGTGCTTTTTCTCTGTCCATTTATCGGAGAGGAGTGATTGTATGGGATTTTTAAGCGGGCTGTTTCGATCAAGAGACGCTCCGAGCAACCGCACCGCAGGCAGCGCCTACAGCTTTTTCTTTGGAGGAAGCACTGCGGGCAAGCGGGTCAATGAACGGTCTGCCATGCAGATGACGGCGGTGTATTCCTGCGTCCGCATCCTGGCAGAAGCAGTGGCAGGTCTTCCTCTGCACCTTTACCGCTATAAGGAGGACGGAGGCAAGGAGAAAGCCATTGACCATCCGTTGTATCTGCTCCTGCATGACGAGCCGAACCCGGAGATGAGTTCCTTCGTGCTCCGGGAAACGCTCATGACCCATCTTTTGCTGTGGGGCAACGCCTATGCCCAGATTATCCGCAACGGCAAGGGCGAGGTCATTGCCCTCTATCCCCTGATGCCGGACCGGATGACGGTGGATCGTGACAGCAAGGGACAGCTTTATTACGAATACACCGTCAGCATGGATGACGCACCTACGGTCAAAGGCAGTCTTGTCCGGCTGCATCCTTCCGATGTGCTGCATATCCCAGGGCTTGGCTTTGACGGGCTGGTGGGGTATTCCCCTATCGCTATGGCAAAGAACGCCATCGGCATGGCGATTGCCTGTGAGGAGTACGGGGCGAAGTTCTTTGCCAACGGTGCGGCACCTGGCGGCGTCCTGGAGCATCCGGGTACCATCAAAGACCCGCAGCGTGTCCGGGAAAGCTGGCAGTCCACCTTCGGCGGCAGCGGCAACAGCAATAAGATTGCCGTGCTGGAAGAGGGCATGAAGTACACGCCCATCGGCATCTCCCCGGAACAGGCGCAGTTTCTGGAAACGAGGAAGTTCCAGATCAATGAGATCGCCCGGATTTTCCGGGTGCCGCCCCACATGGTGGGCGACCTGGAGAAGTCGAGCTTTTCCAACATTGAGCAGCAGTCACTGGAGTTCGTGAAATACACGCTGGAACCCTGGCTGGTGCGCTGGGAGCAGTCCATCCAGAGGACGCTATTTTCCCCGGAGGAAAAGAAACGGTATTTTGCCAAGTTCAACGTGGAAGGGCTGCTCCGGGGCGATTATGCCAGCAGGATGTCCGGCTACGCTACCGCAAGGCAGAACGGCTGGATGAGTGCCAATGACATCCGGGAACTGGAGAACATGGACCGCATCCCTGCCGAGGAAGGCGGAGACCTGTACCTTATCAATGGCAATATGCTCCCGCTTGGAAACGCCGGGGCTTTTGCAAATACCGAAGTTAGCGATGACGGAAAGGAGGAAGATTCTGATGAAGAAGTTCTGGAAGTGGAAGAACCAGGCGGAGACGGAGACAGCTCCGGCGGAACGGACGCTGTTCCTCAACGGCACCATCGCCGAGGAAAGCTGGTTTGACGATGACGTCACACCCCAGCTTTTTAAAGAGGAACTGATGGGCGGAAGCGGAGATATCACGGTCTGGATCAACAGTCCCGGCGGGGACTGTGTGGCGGCGGCCCAGATCTATAACATGCTGATGGATTATCCGCACAACGTAATTGTGAAGATCGATGGTATCGCAGCCAGCGCCGCCTCGGTTATTGCGATGGCCGGCACGAAGGTGCTGGTATCGCCGGTGTCCATGATGATGATCCACAATCCCATGACCGTAGCGATGGGCGATACCGCAGAGATGCAGAAAGCCATCGAGATGCTTGGCAGCGTGAAGGATTCCATCATCAACGCCTATGAGATCAAGACCGGGCTGTCCCGCGCCAAGCTGTCCCATCTGATGGACGCGGAAACCTGGATGGATGCGAACAAGGCGGTGGAACTTGGCTTTGCCGATGATGTCCTGGCACGGGCGGAGATCCCGGAGGATATGGAGCCGCCTGCGGTTTCCATGCTGTATTCCAAAGCCGCTGTGGTCAACTCCCTGATGGATAAGATCGCGGCCAAGTGCAGGACCAATCCTAAGAAAACCGAAGATTCCAAACCCAAGGGCCGCTCTGTAGACAGTCTCTACGAGCGGCTCAATCTTTTGAAACATTAAGGAGGATACCACTATGACGATTCTTGAACTGCGCGAGAAGCGCGCCAAAGCCTGGGAAGCTGCGAAAGCCTTTCTGGATTCCCACAGAAACGATAAGGGCGTCCTGTCCGCCGAGGATGACGCCGCCTATACCCGTATGGAGCAGGAGATCACCGACCTGGGCAAGGAGATCGCCCGCCTGGAACGTCAGGAGGCGCTTGAGGCGGAACTGAACCGCCCGGTAAACAAGCCCCTGACGGGTAAGCCCATGAGCGGCAAGGAGGAGGCTAAGACCGGCCGCGCCACCGATGAGTACCGCCGGAACTTCTGGAACATGATGCGTTCCAAGGCTCCGATGCCCTCTGTGGTGAATGCGCTGCAGATCGGGACGGACTCCGAGGGCGGCTACCTGGTGCCGGATGAGTACGAGCGTACCCTGGTGGAAGCACTGGAAGAGGAAAATGTATTCCGCCAGCTTGCCAGGGTGATCCAGACTTCCAGCGGAGACCGCAAGATCCCCGTGGTGGCGACCAAGGGAACTGCTTCCTGGATTGATGAGGAAGGAGCCTACACGGAAAGCGATGATTCCTTCGGCCAGGTATCCATCGGGGCCTACAAGCTGGGGACGATGATCAAAGTTTCCGAGGAACTGTTAAACGACAGTGTCTTTGACCTGGAAAGCTACATCTCCCGTGAGTTTGCCCGCCGCATCGGCGCCAAGGAGGAGGAAGCCTTCTTTACCGGGGACGGCTCCGGCAAACCCCTGGGCATCCTGGCTGCAAGCGGCGGCGCGGAGACCGGCATCACTGCTGCGTCTGCCACCGCCATTACCGCCGATGAGCTGATCGACCTGTTCTACTCCCTGAAATCGCCTTACCGCCGCAATGCTGTGTGGGTACTGAACGATTCCACCATCAAGGCAGTCCGTAAACTGAAAGATGGCAGCGGCCAGTACCTGTGGCAGCCTTCCCTGACTGCCGGAACGCCGGATACCATCCTGGGCAGACCTGTGCGTACTTCGGCCTATATGCCCGCCATCGCCGCCAGCGCGAAAACCATCGCTTTTGGTGATTTCAGCTACTACTGGATCGCGGACCGCCAGGGGCGTTCCTTCAAGCGCCTGAACGAACTGTATGCGGCAAACGGCCAGGTGGGCTTCCTCGCTTCCCAGCGCGTGGACGGCAAGATGATCCTGCCGGAAGCTGTTAAGGTGCTGGTACAGAAAGCATCGTAAGGGAGGGTTGACAGATGAGCTACAACGGAAAGAACTACATGGAACAGGGCGGCGATAAGTGGGTGATTGGCGGCACCCTCGAAATCAAGGAGGGGGCTTCTGTTACCGGATTGCCCGCCGCCGAGGTTCCCCAGGCGGCAAACCAGGCCGACAGTGCTGCGGAGGATGTTTCCACTCTGGTTTCTGATTTCAACGGCCTGCTGGCCAAGCTGAAGGCAGCGGGCCTGATGGCATCCAGTTAAGGAAGGAGGCAGCGTGTGATGGACACTCTGCTGGAAAAAGTCAAAGCAAACCTGATTCTGGAACATTCGGCGGATGATGAACTTTTGAAAAGCTACATCACCGCCGCTGTTTCCTACGCGGAGAGCTATCAGCATATCCAGGAGGGCTATTATACAGAGAATGCGATGCCGGCCACCACCGAACAGGCGGTGATTATGCTGGCATCGCATTTTTACGAGTCCAGGGACGGTTCCACGGGCGGCTTTTTCGCGGACAATGTGCAGGCCGGCCAGCAGGTCTGGAACACAGTCAACCTTCTGCTTCGGCTCGACCGGGAATGGAAGGTGTAAGTATGAGTTTTGGCAAGATGAACACCTTCATCTCTATTGTGGAAAAACAGTTCACGCAGGATGATGAGGGATTTAAGACGGAAACGGATGTGACTGTGGCAGAGGTACGCGCTTACCGGGAAGGCAGGCACGGCAGTGAGAAATGGGCCAACATGGCGTCCTTTTCCACCGCTACCGACCTGTTCCGGCTCCGGGTGATTCCCGGCGTCACGGTCACTACGGATATGCGCATCCTCTGCGACGGGCATACCTTCGAGATCACATCGGTGGAGGATGTCAAAGGCAGGGGGATATATCTGGAGGTGATGGCGCAGGAGGTGAAAGCGAGTGGCTAAAGCGACATGGAAGATGCCGGAGGATTTCCTGATGAAGGTGTCCCGGCTGGCGGATAAAACGGATGAGATTCTCCCAAAGGTGCTGGAAGCCGGAGCAGAGGTTGTGGAGGATAAAGTCCGATCCAACCTGCAGGCGGTTATCGGCAGCGGGACGAAGTATGAATCCAGAAGCACCGGGGAGCTTTTACGCTCCCTTGGCACTTCTCCCGCCCTGCAGGACAGGAACGGGGATTTTGACATAAAGGTTGGCTTTTCCGAGCCTCGTTCGGACGGCGACAGTAACGCCAAGATTGCCACCATCTTGGAATACGGCAAAAGCGGACAGCCTGCAAAGCCGTTTCTGAAGCCCGCCCGCTCATCATCCAAAAACGCCTGTATCAGCGCCATGAAGGCGAAGCTGGACGAGGAGGTGGAGAAGATTTGAATCTGCTTTCGGAAATCAAGGCTGCGGTCACCGGCTGCGGACTGCCTGCGGAGACGGGCGTGTTCTCCGGGGAGCCGCCGGAGGAATATGTGGTGGTCACGCCTTTGGCGGATACCTATGAACTCCACGCAGATAACCTGCCGGGGTATGAAACCCAGGAGGCGCGGCTCTCCCTGTTCTCCAAAGGGAACTATCTGATGCGGAAGGGGCAGCTTTCAAATGCGCTCCTTGCCGCTGATTTTGTGATTACGGACAGGCGGTACATCGGCCATGAGGACGATACCGGCTACCACCACTATGCCATTGATGTGGCAAAACTGTATGGATTGGAGGAATGAACTATGGCTACCATTGGCCTTGATAAACTTTTCTACTCGAAGATTACCGAGGGTGAAAACGGCGATGAGACCTATGCCGCCCCTGTGGCTTTGGCAAAAGCCATGACCGCCGAGCTTTCCGTGGAACTGGCGGAAGCTACGCTGTACGCGGACGATGGCGCGGCGGAGGTCGTGAAGGAGTTCCAGAGCGGGACGCTGACGCTGGGTGTGGACGATATTGGGAAAAGCGTGGCGGAAGACCTGACCGGGGCGGTGATTGATGAAAACGGCGTCCTGATCTCCGCATCGGAGGACGGCGGCGCTCCGGTTGCCATCGGCTTCCGGGCCAAGAAGGCAAACGGCAAATACCGCTATTTCTGGCTGTACCGTGTGATCTTCGGCATCCCCGCCACCAACCTGACTACCAAGGGCGAGAGCATCGAGTTTTCCACCCCTTCCATCGAGGGGACGGTGACCCGCCGCAATAAGGTGGACGGCCAGGGCAAGCATCCCTGGAAAGCGGAGGTGTCCGAGGATGACTCCGGTGTGTCTCCCACGGTTATTTCAGGCTGGTACGATGAAGTCTATGAGCCGTCCTATGCGGATCAGACATCTGACACAGGCGGCGAAGGGTAAGGAGGTTTTGAGATATGGATGAAAGAACAGCTACCGTCAATATCGGCGGGCAGGAATATGAAATGCTCCTGACCACCAGGGCGACCAAGGCCATCGCCGGACGCTACGGCGGGCTGGAGAACCTGGGCGAGAAGCTGATGAAAGCGGAAAATTTTGAGATGGCTCTGGACGAGATTGTGTGGCTGATTACCCTTCTGTGCAACCAGCCGATCCTCGTCCACAACCTGAAACACCCGGAGGACAAAAAGCCGGAGCTGACCGCCGAGGAGGTTGAGCTTCTCACCTCCCCGATGGAACTGACGGACTATAAGGACGCCATCATGGAGGCCATGTACCGGGGGACGAAACGGAATATCGAAAGTGAGCCGGAGGGAAAAAACACGGCGGCCGGGTAAGCGATGAAGAATTGTTTACCCGGCTTTTGTATTACGGCATGGCCCACCTCTCCCTGCGCATGGAGGAAGTGTGGCTCATGCCGTTTGGCCTGCTCATGGATCTGTGGGAATGCCACAGGCAGTTTTTGGGGCTTGCGAAGCCAAAACGGGAACTGACGATAGATGATGTCATTACCTATGGAATATGACGGGGACCCCACAAAGCCAAGTGGCTTTGTGGGGAGAGGACGAATGACGGAATGAGCGAGTTTTCGTGTTTACACGAAAACGAGGGATATGAAGTCCATGAGGACGAAGGAAGGAGGTGCGGCCCGTGGCGGATAATTTTGGCCTGAAAATCGGCATTGAGGGCGAAAAGGAATTTAAAAAGGCTTTGTCGGAGATCAACCAGTCCTTTAAGGTGCTGGGTTCCGAGATGAAGCTCGTTTCCTCCCAGTTTGACTCCAACGATAAATCCATCCAGGCGCTTTCCGCAAGGAATACCGTTCTGAACAAGGAAATCGACGCCCAGCGCCAGAAGATCGAAACGCTGCGGGCTGCCCTCCAGAACGCCTCCGAGTCCTTTGGGGAGAACGACCGCCGGACGCAGAACTGGCAGATCCAGCTTAACAACGCCGAAGCCGCCTTAAACGGCATGGAGCGGGAACTTTCCGCCAATGAGCGGGCCATTGAGTCCCTCTCTCGGCAGGAGACCGAGGCGGCGGACGCCACAGAGCGGCTCTCTCAGGAGATTTCCCGCCAGGAAGAGGAACTTTCCGGGATGAAACGCGCCTATTCCAATGCGGTGCTGGAGTACGGCAAAGGCTCCAGCGAGGCAAAGGAACTGGAGGGGCGCATTTCCCAGCTTTCCGGGGAACTGCGGGAAAACCGGGAGCGGATGAAGGACGCCGGGGATGTGGCGGAGGATTTCGGCGATTCGCTGGAGGACGCATCCAGCGGGGCAGATAAATTAGGCTCCGGCCTTTCGGTCGCTACGGTGGCGATGGGCAATCTCATCTCCTCCGGCATCCAGGCGGCGTTAAGCGGTATCCAGGAACTTGGCAGCGCCATCTGGAACCTGGACGAAGCCACTGAGGAATACCGGGTAGCCCAGGGCAAGCTGACCACTGCCTTTGAAGCGGCGGGATACAGCGGGGACGCGGCACAGAAATCTTACACGGAGTTCTATAAAATCCTGGGTGATACGGACACGGCCACGGAAGCCTCCCAGCTCCTGGCGCAGCTTGCCCAGAATGAGCAGGACATTACCAAATGGACGAATATCGCGGCTGGTGTTTACGGCACTTTCGGCGACGCCCTCCCCATCGAGGGCATGATCGAGTCCGCCAATGAGACCGCCAAGGTGGGACAGGTTACCGGCTCTCTGGCGGATGCCTTAAACTGGGTGGGCATCAGCGAGGATGCCTTCAACGAAAAGCTGGCGGCCTGCTCCAGTGAAAGTGAGCGCAACCGACTCATCATGGAGACCCTCTCCGGAGCCTATGATGAGGCGAGCGGCGCATTCTACCGCAACAACGAGGCGCTGGTGGCTTCCAGAGAAGGACAGGCGCAGCTTGACGAGACCCTGGCGGGGCTTGGGGAGACCATTTCCAATGTGAAGAACAGCCTCCGGGCAGAGTTCCTCCCGGCAATTTCGGAAGTCATCTCCGCCTTTACCGACATGGTCAACGGCGTGGACGGGGCGGATGAAGCCTTTGCCGGGGCCATTACGGGGCTGGTGAACACGGCGGTTTCCATGCTGCCGCAGTTTGTAAACACCGGGATGCAGATGCTGACCTCGCTGCTTTCCGGCATCATCCAGAGTCTTCCGGCTGTGATGGAAGGCGCGACGCAGATCATCGTCACGCTGGCCCAGGGCATTGCGGCGGCGGTTCCCACGCTGATTCCGCAGATTGTCCTTGTGGTTACCCAGATCGTACAGACCCTGATCGAAAACTTGCCGATGATTCTGGACGCGGCGCTGCAGCTTATCATAGGGCTGGCCCAGGGGCTGCTTAATGCCATCCCGGTCCTGATCGCGGCCCTGCCCGCCATCATTACGGCGATTGTGGAGTTTATCGTGGGGGCGATCCCACAGATCATCAATGCCGGGATACAGCTGTTGACCTCGCTGGTCTCCGCACTGCCGGAGATCATCACGGCCATTGTGGCGGCAATCCCGCAGATCATTGACGGGCTGGTGACGGCCATCCTCGGCAGCATCCCCCAGATCATTGACGCAGGGGTGAACCTGCTGATTTCCCTCATCCAGAACCTGCCGACCATCATTACCACCATTGTGGGGGCAATCCCGCAGATTATTTCCTCGCTGGTAAACGCCATCTTAAACAGCATCCCGCAGATTATCCAGGCAGGCGTGCAGCTATTTGTTTCGCTGATCCAGAACCTGCCCACCATCATCGTGGAGATCGTAAAGGCGGTGCCGCAGATCATTGCGGGGATTGTGAATGCCTTCACCTCGTCTATGGGACAGATCGTCAACATCGGCAAGAACATCGTGCAGGGGCTGTGGCAGGGCATCCAGAGCCTTGCCGGATGGATCTGGGACAAAGTCTCCGGCTGGATTTCCGGCATCTGGGACGGGATCTGCAGCTTCTTTGGCATCAACTCGCCCTCGAAGGAAATGGCCTGGGTGGGCGAGATGCTGGGCAGGGGCCTTGCCGGCGGCATTGAGGACAGCGCCGGTGAAGCGGTCAGCGCCGCAGAGGATCTGAACAACGGCATCCTGGGCGTGATGAACGGCCTGGCGGCGGATATGCAGTCCGCAGTCCCGTCAAACTTTGCCTTTGACACAGCCGGGACGATGGGTTCCGTGGCCGGCGGCATGGGCGGAACGGGCGGCTCCTCTTTTGGAACCCTCATTACCATCCAACAGATGATCGTCCGCAGCGAGGACGACATCCGCAGGATTTCCCAGGAACTTTACAACCTGATCCAGACCGGCTCCCGCGCCCAAGGACGGT
>ULKZ01041575.1_pt1 | contig 13293 bp, 10 predicted proteins | sample 1951231 | NCBI WGS metagenome assembly ULKZ01 (sample SAMEA4835508, study PRJEB28245) | human gut metagenome | biome: gut microbiome; material: fecal sample | place: Denmark | collected 2008
GCTTGGCTAAACTGTGAGTTAAACCATAATTTACCCAACTTTAAAATCATTCATTATTTTTATGAGAAAACTCATTGTAGAGGTTTTCAAGTTCGGGCAAAATGTCTACATACGGAGATTCGCAGGCGGTTTCAAATGGACTGCTCTTTTTACTCTTCAGATTTTCTGCGGCAGATTTTTCGGGTACATTTATTGTGCCTGCACCTGCCACACAGCCGCCCGGACAAGCCATACCCTCAAGCAGGTATCCGTTATATTTGCCTGCTTTAGCCATTCTTAACAATTTCATACACTCGTCAAGTCCCTGTGCGTTTGCAATTTTTACTTCACGCTCAGGGTCCATTCTGTGTATTGCATTTACAACCGCTTTTGCAACACCGCCGCTTACAGCAAAACCTCTGCCGTCCGCACTTGAAAAAGAAAGCGGCTCTTCATCGGGTTCAAGCGCCGCAAAATCTACCTCTTTGGCGGCAAACATTCCCGCCACTTCTTCAAAAGTGAGCACAAAATCAATGTCACTTCTTATACTTCTGCGGCTTGCCTCAAGCTTTTTAGCCGCACAAGGGCCGATAAATACTACTCTGCAACCCGGGTGATCCTGCTTTGTAAGTCTGCCTGTAAGTACCATAGGGGTGAGAGCCATTGAAATGTAAGACGCAATGTCGGGAAATGTCTTTTTAGCCATAACGCTCCATGCGGGACAGCACGAAGTAGCCATAAACGGCTGTTTGGCAGGCACTTCTTCCATAAAGTCTTTTGCCTCTTCAACGGTGCAAAGATCGGCTCCCACGGCAACCTCTACAACATCTTCAAAGCCGAGTGCCTTGAACGCATTTCTTATTTTTGTTGCGGGAAGTCCTGCAAACTGACCTGCAACGGCGGGTGCAACTGCGGCATAAACGGGAGTATCACTCTGTAAAGCCTTTATTGTTTGGAAAATCTGGCTTTTGTCAACAATTGCGCTGAACGGACAGCTTACAAGGCACATTCCGCAGCTTACGCATTTGTTGTAGTCAATATCCGCTCTGCCGTATTCATCACTGTGAATTGCTTTCATACCGCAGGCAGCTGCGCAGGGGCGCTCCTGCTTTATAATTGCATTGTAAGGGCACGCACTTTGGCACTTGCCGCACTTAATGCATTTTTCTTCGTCAATAAAAGATTTGCCGTGCACGATTGAGATAGCGCCTTTCGGGCAAACCTCGGTACAAGGGTGTTCAAGACAACCTTGACAGCCGTTGCTTACGAACACACGCTTTTCGGGACAGCTGTGGCAAGCAAACTTAATAATATTAATCAGCGGCGGTTCATATACCTTTTCGTCAATCATACTTTCTTCAACGCCTGTCGAAATAGGCGCTTGTTCATCTGCCGACAACAGGTTAAGTCCCATGGCAAGGCGCAGTCTTTCACCTACAATGGCACGCTCAAGGAAAACGCTTTCTCTGTAAGTGGAAATCTCGCCCGGGATAATTTTGTAAGGCAGACTTTCAAATTTAGAATAATCACCGCCCTCGTACGCAAAACGAGCAACTTCGGTAAATATCTGCTGACGAATTTTAGTCTTTGAAGAATACAATCCTCTCATAATTAAAACTCCCATTATTTCATATTTTTTCTGTTTAATGCAAAAATTCAATTATTTTGCAAGTTTATTCAATACATTTCAATAAAATTATACAACAGCGGCTAAAATATTTCAACAACAATTTTGTAAATTTAATAGCAAAATATTCTAAAAATGCATTGACTTTTGTTTATTTTTGATTTATTATAGCAGTGTATAAACATAAATATAGGAGAACTTTATTATGAAATGTCCAAACTGCGGATTTGATTGCGAGGGCAACTTTTGCACAATGTGCGGAGCTTCGCTTAAATCACAATCACCACAAACCGAAAATAAACAGAACCCGTATATAAATATTGAGAACAAACAACCCTTAAACAATTCTGCATCGGCAGTACAAAACCAAAATAATACAAATTATGCCAACACTGCACAGCAGAATAATTATCAAAATGTTCAGGCTCAACCGCAGCAAAGTAATTTTTCGGGTACACAGCCTCAACAGCAGACGAATTTTTCTTATATTCCACAGCAAAGACCAAACGGTTTTGTAAATGTTCCCGTACAGGGTCAGAACGGAGTTGCGCCTATTCCCACACAATCGCCTGTACCTAAAAAGAACAGCGGCAGAACAGGAAAAATTGTTGCCGCCTGCATACTCGGCGGAGTAATTTTGGCAGGTGTGGTAATTGTAATAGTGTCGGCCATAGTAAACAGTCTCGATTTACAACTGTCGGAACCCACAGATGTTGATAAAATTGACTCTACTCAATACAAAGTAGGAGAGAAAGCCGAAACATTGTTTGGCGGCATAACAATGACCGATATTCAAACAGGTTCTTTTTCGTTAGAGCCAATGACATCCTCATATGATGCTCCGAAAGAGTATAAGTTTGATTTTTATGTTGAAAATACCACAGACGATGATTTCACAATATCTTTTGATGATTTTAATGTTACCGTCAAGGACAGCAGTATGAATTATTCGTTTACAAATGTCAGCGTTGACGGAAATCCCGATAAACTCACAATAAAACCGCATACAAGCGACACATTTACCATATATCGCTGTGATTCAAATCGTAAAGAGGACGGCAGTTTGAAGATAAACTATAATTATGAGTGCGGCGATAGTAAAGGCAAGGTTGTTTTTACAAAGAACTGCGATAAAATTTACAGCAGTTTATTTGAAGAGGCAGATACCGATTTCGGTACTGTAAAAGTAACTGATGTAACAAAGCCGAGCACAAAATATATTTATGATACCTATATTAAGGGCAGTAACCTGCAAACGGGCGGCGCTACATTAGATGAAAGCGATTTTGACGACAGCGTTGCTTATGATACGGAAACCTTTGCGATATATGAATTTACCGTTAATGCCGATAATTTCAGTAACAGCGGCAAAAAAGTATATTTAAAGGAAATTTCAGCGTCTGAAGACACAGATGCGGACATAGTTCCTTATGACGGACTGTCTTCCGATTATATTATTCCGATTGCGGTTGTAAGCGACAATTATAAATATTTTATCAGTGATTATGATTCTCAAAGTTTGAATTTAATGATTGACAGTGATAAAACAACTACATTTAAATACATAGCGGCTATCAGAAAAGACAGCGATTATTATTTTAATATGAGCTTTAAGTTTGACAACGGAAACACAGTAATTACAGAAACAAGCGTTGACGAACTTGAAGAAAATATCAATAATTAATGTAAATTGAATAAAAAATAAATGACCGTAAATCCGATAAAGATTGCGGTCATTTTTTAATCGGGCAAAGTTTTTAACATTATATTATAATTATGTTAAAAACTCTGTGCCGAATTAAATGTAACAATATTGTAAAGTATAATTTGTATAATAATTCTTTTTTTAAGACATTGTAAGTATTATGTGTATAATATGCAAATTCTTTAACAGAAAAATTGCAGAAAAGCTCTCAAAATTCGTCACACGAAAAATACACAGTACTTGAAATATTGACAGTATAATGATATAATTCAAGATAGGTTACTATGTGTCAGAATGAAATTTTATGATTTGGAAGTGAGTTATTAAAGATGAGCAGATTTTTTAAGGACATCAAAAAATTCTTTAACTACACGGTATTTTCTTCAAAGGCGGAACTTAAGTCCGAAGTAGCGGGCTCTTTCTTGAGCTGGCTGTGGTGGATTCTCGATCCGTTCTTCTTTATGCTTGTGTATTCGTTTATCGCAATCCTTGTATTTAAGAGCGGCGAGCCGTATTTCCCGGTATTCGTATTTATCGGTCTTAACTGTTGGCAGTTCTTCAGCAAGGTTGTTAAAAGCTGCGTAAAAGTCGTGCAGTCCAAAAAGATGATTGTCACGAAAGTTTATATACCTAAGCATATATTTATTCTTGAAAAAATCGGTGTTTACGGTTTTAAGATGCTTGTATCCTATGCACTTACGGTTCTTCTTATGATTATTTACCAAGTGCCTTTAAGCTGGAGAATGTTCTGGGCATTGCCGATTATGTTGCTTTTGGTTGTAATCACATTTGCCTGCAGTACAATTATGCTCCACTTCGGTGTATTTGTTGAGGACTTGCTCAATGTAATTACCATTGTTTTGCAGCTTGGTTTCTACATTTCAGGTATTTTCTATTCAATCGAAAATAAACTTGACGGTATTTTGGGTGAGCTTTTGATTAAATGTAATCCGATAGCTCTTATTATCTGCGATTTAAGACGAGTGCTTATTTATAATCAGGATCCACACTGGGTGGCATTGCTTGCGTGGTTTGTTGTTGGCATCGTTATCAGTGTTATTGGCATCAGAACGATTTATAAGCACGAAAACAGCTATGTAAAGGTGATTTAATTATGGGAGAATCAGCAATTTCAGTCAGAAATGTTAAAATTAAATACAGATGTTTTAAAAAGGTTTCGCTTTTAAAGTCTATTTTTGCACCGAGAAAGAATAAGAAAATTGAGTATTTTGAGGCTGTAAAGGGTGTTTCTTTTGAGGTTGAAAAGGGTCAGATTTTGGGTATTGTCGGAAAAAACGGCAGCGGTAAATCAACTCTTTTAAAAGCTATAGCAGGTATTTTCTCGCCTGACGAAGGCGAAATCGACTTGCACGGTCATTCAATTTCCTTGCTTTCAATCGGCGTAGGCTTTCAGAATAAATTAAGCGGCAGGGAAAATATTTTCCTTTCGGGTATGCTTTTAGGCTTTGAAAGACCGCAGATCGAAGAAAAACTCGACGAAATCATTGAATTTTCCGAACTCGGTGACTTTATTGACCGCCCTGTAAAGACATATTCAAGCGGTATGTATTCAAAGCTCGCTTTCTCAATTACAGCTATTCTTGAAACCGAAATTATGCTTATTGACGAGGTTTTGAGCGTTGGTGACGCAAAGTTTAAGAAGAAGAGCTACGAAAAAATGCGTAGCCTTATTATGAACAAAGACAGAACCGTTGTTATTGTATCGCACAGCTCCGACACACTCAGAAAGCTCTGTGACAATATTCTTTGGCTGCACGATGGCGTAGTAAAGATGCAGGGCACTACCGAAGAGGTGCTTCCTTTGTACGAAGAGTTTATGTCTTAACGGTGGCGGTATGTCAAGATTTTTTGAAAAACTCAAAGATGTAAAACCGAGAGATATACTGCATATTTTTCTGTTTATATTTGCCTTGCCGATTGCACTTGTGTATAAAATTTTCAGAAAAGATTTATGGCTTGTGTGCGATAACGGCGTGGAGGCAACGGACAACGGATTTTGTTTTTTTGAATATGTGTGCAAAAATCACCCCGAGCAGGACTGCGTTTATGCGGTGTATAAAAGCAGCGTTGATTATGAAAATGTTAAAAAGACAGGCAAAACCGTAAAGTACGGCAGTTTTGCCCACTGGATTTTGTACCTTACCGCAAAGGTAAACATCAGTTCTCAAAAGGGCGGAAAGCCGAACTATGCCGTATGCTATCTGCTTGAGGTTTACGGAATTTTGCGCAACAGCCGTGTGTTTTTACAACATGGGGTAATTCTAACAAATATTGATTTTCTTTATTATAAAAACACAAAAATGAGTATGTTTGTCACCAGCACATACAGGGAATGGGAGTATGTAAACAATAATTACGGTTATCCCGAGGGCACTGTAAAATTGCTCGGACTTCCCCGCTGGGACAAGCTTCACGATTTTAAAACCGTGCCGAATCAGATACTTATTATGCCGACATGGCGTGACTGGATCGGTACAGACGCACTTTCAAAAAGCATTGAAGATGATAAAAAGGCTTTTTGCGAGAGCGATTATTTTAAAAATTGGAGTAAAATAATCAACAGCAAACGACTTGAAGAAATTTGCGAAAAGTACGGCTGTACTGTTATGTTTTACCCGCACAGGGATATGCAGAGATTTATCGACTGCTTTTCAAAGAGCAATCCGTACCTTACAATCTGCAAATATCCCGAATATACCGTGCAGGAGCTTATGAAAAGCTCGGCATTTATGATTACCGATTACTCAAGCGTGCAGATTGACTTTGCTTATATGAAAAAGCCGCTTGCGTATTTTCAGTTTGATTATGAAAGATTTTCGGAGCAGCACTACGGTAAAGGTTATTTTGACTATACCGAGGACGGATTTGGCCCTGTTTATAACGAAGAACAGGGACTTATGAATTATATAGAGCAGATGGCACAGCGTTCGTTTGTAAACACAGAGCTTTATTTAAACAGACACAAGGAATTTTTTGACTTGTACGATACGGAAAATTCAAAGAGAAATTACGAGGCTGTCAAAGAAAGATGGCCGTGAGGTATGTATGGAAGAGAAAAACACAAACCCGATTGATTTTGTAATAATTTGGGTTGACGGCAACGATAAGCAGTGGCAGGCGGAAAAAGCCAAGTATGACGGCAAAACGGTCACCAATGCCAACAGTGAAGTTCGTTTCAGAGATTGGGACAACTTGCAGTATTGGTTCAGAGGTGTGGAAAAGTTTGCCCCTTGGGTAAATAAAATTCACTTTGTCACCTGGGGACATCTGCCGAAGTGGCTTGATACAACAAACCCAAAACTTAACATTGTAAATCATAAAGATTACATTCCGTCAAAGTATCTTCCTACCTTTAATTCACATACTATTGAGCTTAATTTGCACCGTATAAAGGGACTTTCGGAACAGTTTGTGTATTTTAATGACGATATGTTTATTACCGCACCGACTAAACCGGAGGACTTTTTCAAAGACGGTATGCCTTGCGATACATTTGCGCTTGACTGCATTTGTTTTAATAAGGACAGCGCAGGTTTCTTTAACGGTGCGGATGTTTCTATCATTAACGACCATTTCGATAAGGAAAAAGTCTTTAAGCGTGACTGGAAAAAGTGGTATAGCGGTAAGAACGGAATGAAAAATCATTTAAAAACGACGCTTTTGTTGCCGTGGCATTGGTTTCCGGGCTTTTACTATCAGCACACTCCGTCGAGTTTTATGAAAGCGACTTTTGAAGAAATTTGGGAAAAAGAATACGATGCGCTGGATTCTACCTGTATGGATAAATTTAGAAAAACAGGCAATGTAAACCAGTGGCTTATGAAGTTCTGGCAGTTGGCGGCAGGCAATTATACAGTCCGCAGGGACAGCTTTGCATACTGCTATCATGTCAAGGAGTATAATTATCCCGATTTGTGCAGGGATATTCCTTCACAAAAGCATAATATGATTTGTATTAACGATACAGCCGAAACTACGGATTTTGAGGTGAAAAAGCAGGGCGTCATTGACGCATTTGAAAAACTTTTGCCTGAAAAATCAACTTTTGAGCTGTAATTTCAGTTTATTTAATTTGCATTTTGCGGTTTCGGTAAAATTACCGAGGCATAAACCATATACTAAAGGAGTAATTTGATGGGTAGAAATTTTATATGGCTGTTTGGCGAAAATCTTGCCGCAACCTCAAATAATAACTCATATTATTTTTGGAAACAGGTAGTACGCCGCAGGGACGGTATAGACAAGTACATTGTGCTTGAAAAAAATGCCGCCAATAAAGAAACCTACGCCTCTCTTTCTGACAAAGAAAAGAGTTTTGTTGTTTGGAAAAACACAGTAAAGCATTTTAAGATTTACTTAAATGCCGATATGTACTTTGTTTCTTTGAGTTACAAGGATATTACTCCTACAAAGCTCGGCTTTTTTAAGACAGACTTTTTCATAGAAAAGCCTCTTATTTACTTACAGCACGGCACGCTTGGCATCAAAGCTATTGAATATAAGGGCTATGGCTACAATAATAATATGTTCCGTTTTTTGTATTACAACAAGAATATTAAGCCCACTCTTATGGATTACAATAAATTCAAAGATTATCAGCTTTACTACGGAATTTATCCGCCACGCTACATTGAGCTTGTAAAGCGCCACAAGGCATACCATGCACAGCCGCACAACGGCAAGAATATACTTTGGTTTATGACATGGAGAGAGTACCTTGGCGACAACTATATGACACAGATGCTTATGCATCAGATTAAGGGTGTGCTTTCAAGCCAAAAACTTGCCGATTATCTTGATAAAACAAATTCCGTTTTTACGGTTTGTTTGCACCAGTTTTTTGATGAAGAGAAAATCGAAGAATTTAAGGAATGTGCAAAGACAGACAGAATCAAGTTTATTCATTCGCACAAAACAGATGTGCTTGACGAACTTGCGAAAAATGATGTTCTCATTACAGACTATTCTTCGGTAGGCTTTGACTTTACGGTGCTCAATAAGCCTGTAATTTTGTATCAGCCTGATTTGAAGAATTACCTTGCAAAGCGTAACCTTTACTGCGAGGTAGAGGAGCTTGAGCAGTGCTCTTACACAAAGGCAAGACAGCTTGTTGACGCTATTGCCGACGAAACCTATACGATAAACCCGTTCTTTAAGTCAAGACTTCCGGAAGAGATTGACTATGACTTTATTGAGAGCGGTGCTCATATTGACAGAATGTATGAGGAATTTTCTTCAATTCAGAAGAATAAGGTAACATTCCTCGGTTATAACTTCTACGGTGTAGGCGGTACGGTTTTTGCTACCCGTTCGCTTGCGGAGGCTTTGCTTGAGAAAAACTATCTTGTAGAGCTTTTGTCGCTAAAGTGCACCGCAAAGCCAAAGGAAATGCCTTACGGATTGCAGCTTACAGCATTGTATAAGGCAAATTCACGCAGAAAGATTGAACTTTTAAAGCGTGGCTTCTTTAGATGGAAAGGACTTTACGGTCACCTTGACTGCGATTGCAGCAGACAGAATCTTTCTCCGTATGCAGGTATGGCAATGAGAAAGAAACTTGAGAATATAAACAGTAAGACTGTAATTTCAACAAGAGAATCTCTCCACCTTTTCCTTAATGACGCTACATCGGAGAAAATTGAGGAGAAAATCTATTTCTTCCATTGTACAGCCGCACTTGTAAATGAGCTTTTCCCCGACATTGTTAATAAAATGGAGAAAATCGACATCGGCAAGGCTGTATTTGTAAGTGAAGAAAACCGTCAGCTTTACCTTGATAAATTTAATTTTAAAAACTATAAGGATTATATCGTGCTCGGCAATACTCTTGAGTCAAGTCGAAGTGTGGCAAGAGAGGACATAGGAGCGGAAGAAGAGGACGATAATAAAAAGAAAGTTGATGTGCCGGAGCGTGATTACTTCCTCGGTATGTATCTGTTGAGAATCAGCCATGAGCGTGAGGCTGACATTAACAATCTTATCGGCTTTGCCAAGTATCTTAAAGAGCAGAATGTTGATGACATTGTAATTGATGTTTACGGTACGGGCGACTATCTTAACGAATTTCTCGATAAGATTTTTGATAACGAGGTTGAAGATTATATTTGTTATTGCGGCGAAACTTCTAATCCGAAAAATCAGATGAAAAATCACGATGCGGTTGTTGACTTTACTCTCAACCATTCATTCGGTATGCCGTATATTGAGGCTATACTCAACGGAAAGATGGTTTATTGTACAGAGAACACAGGTTCAAGGGAAGTTCTTAACGGCATTGACGGCTGTATTTATACTTCGTATGCAGACTTGCTCGATAAGATTCGTAAGTTCCCACAGGTTACAGATGACCAACTCAGAAGTAACTATGATAAAATCAGTAAGGTATATTCAAGAGAGGTTCTCGGCGAGAAATTCGTTGATTTTCTTGAAAAATAATTAATAATTAAACGGCAGCACTTTGAAATTAAATTCACAAGTGCTGCCGTTTTTGATTGAAATAAGGTTCTTTATCAAAAGTTGGGGTAATTTATGGTTTAGCGGAACAAATCAGAAAAGCAATTATAAAAGTTTGGTCGACCTTTTCAAAGGTCGTGGGTGTGGGCAAAGCCCACAAATACTTTCCGTTTATGCAATCTAACGATAGTCAAACAGCTCGCTGTTTTGCGGCTTGAACACAACGGCGAAAGGCTTTGCGATAGCAACTAAAGAAAATATACTTTATTTCATAGTCAGCGCAATGCGTTGACTGTTTTTGTTTATATGGCTGCCGCCTGTTTTGTTAAACTTTGTTTCACGCACACTGACAGCAAGCAGTCAGTGCATAATAATTTGTTATAACATAAGACATTATGGGCTCTGCCCAAACCCGCAAGCCTTTAAAAAGGCTTGACCTAAATTTTTAAATTATTTAGCTTCAACAGTGCGATAAACCATAATTTGAAATATAAAATTAACATAATTAAAAAAAGGAACCTTGTACAAGATTCCTTTTAGTGTATTGTTTATTCTGACGGAGCATCAATGGTTACGGTCATATAATCGTCATCTTCTTTGTATGAAAGATATACATTATAGCCGTCTTTATCATCTGCGGAATAATGACCCTCATAACTGCTTTCGTCAACGGTGAAGCCGAGTTGCTTGCATTTGTCAACATATTCGTTAAATTGGTCTAAAGATAAACCGTAAGCCTCAAATCCAAAAGAATCTTCATTATCTATGGATTTCTTTACCACCTTTACATCAGGCTTAGGAATTTTTGTGCCGAGTTCCGATGTGGTCCAATAATATGCCTCTTCGGTATTTTCATCTTCTGAATATTTTTTAGTGCTGAAATCATAATATGAAGTGTAGATTTTATTGTCATTAATGTATTTTATGGTAGCAACATCGGGTTCAACCAAATTAAAGTGATTTATGTCTTTTAAATAATAAATACCGCTGTAATAATAGCAGTTTATATTTTTTGCGGATTCTCCGGGTTCAACAATTTTTTCGGTTTCTGCGTGCATAGAAATATCCCTTTGCTTTAATTCGGAAATATCATCATCACTCATTGAAAATTTATCTTTAATCTCGTTGTAGAAATTTTCCTTGTCCTCTTCCGTTACCGAGCCTTTTTCTTTAAATGTCATTTCAAAATCCGTAACTGTATATTTTGAATTGTTTGTATAGTCTAAAAGAACATATTTTTCACCGTCAACAATTCCTTGATCTACATTCCATGCAATATCATCAATTTTAATTGTTTCTCTCTTCTTTGCCGGTTGTTTTGTCTGTGATACAGCAGATGCATCATCGCTTGTTTGACTTGCAACGCCCTCACTGCCTGTCGAAGCCTGCGGTGCTCCATTGTCGGAGCATCCGGCAAAAACTATTGTAGCAGACGCCGCAACAATAACAGCTATAAATGTACATAAATTTTTCTTAACGGTATTTTTCATAATTATGACCATTCCTTTCCGCCTTGCTACAAGGCACAAAAATAAATGAAAGCAACTTGTAGTAAAGCTATGTAAAAATTGTTAGAATGTACTTGAGAAAGCAAACACACTACAGAGCACGAATAGGTGAGTAGGCTCAGCGTATACTGAACTGAATATTTATGTGTGTCAGATGCTCTTTCAAGCACAATTAATTAGGGCATTGAACCCTGTAAACTTATCTTTGGAGAGATATACTACTCAATCTTTCAGTGAGCATCCAATCCCTGTTTGTTTCCTCAAAATATTAATTTTGAGGGATGTGTTGTGTTAAAAATCGTTTATCCTGTTTGCTGTGGAATAGATGTCCACAAAACCTTTATCTATTGTTGCATTGCAACTACCGACAACAAGGGTATTACCACCTACAAAAGCAATCGTTTTTCGACTTTTACTAATCAACTGAAACGATGTGCAACTTGGCTCAAAGAGAATGATTGTAAGGATGTTTGTATGGAATCCACGGGCAAATATTGGATTGCTGACCTTTTTAAGCATGATTTAATTAACGGTAGCTTTATTCCTCCGGCTGATATTCATCAGTTAAGGGATTTAACCCGTTATCGAAACAAGCTAACTAATTTTATTGTCGGTGAGAAAAACCGTGCGCAAAATTGCCTGACTGTTTCCGATATCAAATTAGATGATGTTTTCATTTTATGGCTTGACTTTTATTTGCAGGACTCCTTAATGTAAATCCGTTGACATTATTATATAAAAATAAAAATAAAAAAGTGTATGCTGTCAGCATACACTAAGAAAATAAAAAAACTTATTTGATTGATAAAACTTAAATCTTTGGATTATGGTTTAGCACACGATTTAAGCCAAATAATTAAAAAATTTAGGTCAAGCCTTTGAAAAAGTCGACCAAACTTTTATAATTGCTTTGTTTAAATATTTTGTTAAACAATAATTTATTACATTTACATTAAATATAAAAATTAACATAATTACAATAAAATGTTAAAAAGCTGTCGCCCAATCTTTCGGTTTGCGTCAGCTTTTTGCTTATAAAAATTAATCGGTTGTATCTTTCAATTCTAAAATGTAGTCGGCAGAAACCTTGTACAGCTTTGCAAGAGATATTAAAACCTCCGAGGGAATATCCCTGCTTCCGCTTTCGTATCGGAAATACTGCGGTTGCTTCATTTGCAAATAATCGGCTACATCTTTTTGCGTTAAATCGTGGTCTTCCCTTAATTCTCTCAATCTTTTATAGTAATGCATTCTATCACCCTTTTTATTATTTACTATTGACAGAATAACATTAATTGTGATAAAATCTTTATATAATAACCATATGGTTATAAAGAGTTAGACTAAACGATATATGAGGAGGAAATAAAATGAAAAAATCATTAAGTATAGTTTCTGTTTTGACAATGGTGCTATTGATGCTTTCTGGCTGTGGACATACTCACAAATTTGCAGATGCAACCTGTATCGAACCAAAGACTTGTATGGTGTGCGGAGAAACCGAGGGCAAGCCACTTGGTCATGATTGGCAGGAAGCAGATTGCGTAAATCCGAAAATCTGTAAAGTGTGCGGAGAAACTGAGGGTGAGTCACTCGGTCATGATTGGCGAGAGGCGGATTGTGTAAATCCGAAAACCTGTAAAGTGTGTGGACAAACTGAGGGCACTTCAAAAGGTCATTTGGTTGATATCGGTAGATGTAGTGAGTGCGGTGAATTAGTGAATGAAGGGGTAGCCAAAGATATTTCAAACGATATAACTACCGGTGCATCGTTCATTACATCAGCCACAGATACAATAACATCGGTAAGCAGTAATGCTATTTCAGCACAGTATCTATATAATGAGTTTACACAGGCACAAAATGATTTGAATGTCGCTAAATCTTATTTTCAGTCGGCAAAACATTTGTGTAATGCTTACCCAAATGGAACGGAAAATATTTACGAAAAACTTACTGATGTAATAGATAAAATACCGTCAAATGTTTACGGAAGTTCA
>ULKZ01030502.1_pt1 | contig 13226 bp, 11 predicted proteins | sample 1951231 | NCBI WGS metagenome assembly ULKZ01 (sample SAMEA4835508, study PRJEB28245) | human gut metagenome | biome: gut microbiome; material: fecal sample | place: Denmark | collected 2008
TACCCCAACATTTATTATAGAGCCTTTTTTGTTTGTTATTATTTACATATTTTCATCATAAACCGCTCTGCAGCCGCCGATAAATTTCGGCCTGGTTCTTGCGGCAAGTAAAATAGCGTTGCCAATGTGATCAAGGCTCAGTCTTACGGGAACAGCTACTTTTTTAAGGTGCATACCTATTAATGTACCGCCAATGTCAAGTCCTGCGTCAGCCTTGATTTCTTCAAGAGCAACAGGATTTTTAAATGTTTTATATGCTGTTGTGGCAAAAGAACCGCCTGCCTTTGGTTGCGGAACAACATTTACAATTTCCGCATACGGAACGGCATCACGCTCTACAATGATTGCACGGTTCAGATGTTCGCAGCATTGAGCGGCAAGATAGATTTTCTTTTCGCTAAGCACTTCATAAATACCCTTGAAAACCTGCTCGGCAACCTCAAGATTAGAGTTTTTGCCGATAGTTCCTCCGGCAACTTCACTTGAAGAACAGCCGACTACAACTATACTGCCTTCCTTAAGTTTGGCAACATTACAAAGCTCTTCGCAAGCCTGTTTTGCTTGAGAATAAATATCAACTGACATATATATCAACTCCTAAATTATCATCTATACTTATTATAGCATTATTTTTATAAAGTACAAGTCTATTAGCTTTTTAAGATAAAAATAATAGAATTTATATAACAATCTTGATTTTTTAGTAAATATGTTATATAATAAAGCTACAAAAATTTTTTAGCAAAGGATGAAAAATATATGAATAGATTTGTATTAAACGAAACTTCTTATCACGGTGCAGGTGCAATCAATTCTATCCCTGAAGAAATTAGGGGAAGAGGTTTTAAGAAGGTGCTTGTAGCGTCTGACCCTGACCTTGTGAAATTCGGAGTTACAAAAAAAGTTACGGATGTGCTTGAAAATGCGGGCATTGAATATACTTTATATTCAGACATCAAACCTAATCCTACCATACAGAATGTTCAGCACGGTGTTGAAGTATTTAAAGAGAGCGGAGCAGATTGTATTGTTGCAATCGGCGGCGGTTCTTCAATGGATACGGCAAAGGCAGTCGGCATAATTATTAATAATCCAGAATTTGCGGATGTTCGCTCGCTTGAGGGTGTTGCACCTACAAAGAACAAAGCAGTGCCGATTATCGCAGTTCCGACAACGGCAGGTCCAGCCGCTGAAGTTACAATTAACTATGTAATTACAGATGTTGAAAAGAACAGAAAAATGGTATGCGTAGATGTTCACGATATTCCTGTAGTTGCAGTAGTTGACCCTGATATGATGTCAACTATGCCAAAGGGACTTACCGCCGCAACAGGTATGGACGCACTTACGCACGCAATTGAGGGCTACATAACAAAGGGTGCATGGGCACTTTCCGATATGTTCCATTTAAAGGCAATTGAAATTATTTCAAAGTCTTTGCGTGGCGCAGTAGATAACACACCGGAGGGCAGAGAGGGAATGGCTCTCGGTCAGTATGTTGCAGGTATGGGATTCTCAAATGTCGGACTTGGTATAGTTCACTCAATGGCTCATCCGCTCGGCGCTTTGTACGACACACCGCACGGTGTTGCAAATGCCATTATTCTTCCGACAGTTATGGAGTATAACGCTCCTGCCACAGGTGATAAGTACAAATACATTGCCGCCGCAATGGGTGTAGATGGTACAGAAAATATGACTGTTGACGAATACCGCAAGGCGGCTGTTGACGCAGTTAAAAAGCTTTCTAAAGATGTAGGTATTCCTGCCGACTTAAAAGAAATTGTTAAACCTGAAGATGTACCGTTCCTTGCACAGTCGGCATATGATGACGCTTGCCGTCCAGGCAACCCAAGAGATACCAGCGTAGAAGAAATTGCCGAACTTTATAAGAGTCTTATGTAAGTATAATTAGGTAACAGAATATTTATATAACATTGAAAGCCTGCGATTTTCGCAGGTTTTTTGTATAACAAAAAATGCAGTCAAAACCGACTGCATTTTTCGTATTATTTAGATTTTCTTTTGAAGATTTTGCCGTAAAGTTTGGTATCTTTAAAGCCTTTCGGTTGTTTGTCGGGGATTTCTTTTAAGCTGTTTACTACTTTCTTTATGCCTGTATATTCGCTTTCAAGAATTGTGCAGAGCGCATATGAGGCATAGGGGAGGAGAAGAACAATGTATGTCAGTATATACTGCGATTTTCCTTCGAAAAGCAAGTGATAGCCGAATCCTCCGAGCAATACAAGCGGCAGCAATACCGTAGAAATGTTTGTCTTTTTATACAGGAACATAAAGTAAATGCCGAGTGTAAAGAGTATAAACACTGCCATCATATAGAAGTTAAAGTACAATTCAAGGAACTGTCCTGTACTGCCGTCATAAACAGCCTTGCCAAGACCCTCCTGTACATCAACATCGTGTCCTTTAACCTTGCTTACCCAAATGCTTTCGTATGACGGTTCATTCCACTGACTTAAAATTTTGTTGCCAAAGAAATTAATTGCATATTCGGAATCGTTTTTCATTTTATTAAGACGGCTGTTAATATCTGACCATGCTTGCGACTCTGCGGCATCAATATCACAATTGTTGCTTGTATAAAGACTTAGTGCGATATTGTTGTACCAACCGGGAGCCATATAGGATTCGTTAAGTCCCATATCAAGATAAAGTACCTGTGAAACACCGCCCTTAAGTTCGGTGTTTGCTCTTGATGCGTAGCTTTTGATTACAAGATTACTTGTACCGACAACGGCAATACAGAGAGCAAGTGCAAATGCGATACTCTGCCATTTTTTAGCCTTTACGGTGTGAATGATAAGCATAATTACAAAGGCAACAAGGTAAATTAAGTTGTTGTACTTTGCAAGTGCCGATACAACGAGCAGAACTCCGCAAGGGATAAGCACAAGATATTTATCGGTTTGGAAATATTTGATTAGGAAGTGTGACGCCCATATTGCACAGCACATACCGATTATGTTGCCGTATACGAATGTGCAGAAAAGTACAGGCTGAATACAGCCGGCAAGTGCAAGAATTACTATAAATTCAATTTTGTTTCTGCCAAAAATCTGCTTTGTGATTTTTGCAATGCCAAGATATGCCGCCGCAACGCAAAGTACATTTATAACTTGTAGAGGCATTGTGCTGTCTGTACCGAAAATTCTGTAAACGATTTCGCTTATAAGCACAAAGCCGAGTTGGAACGGATAACAATTGTAGTATGAAAATCCTCTGTAGAAATCCTTGTTATAAAAATCGGAACCGTTATGTAAAAATGCATAATTGCCTTGCGCCGTTTGAGAGGCGGTTTCGTAAATATTGTAACTGTCTGCCGCAGGAATTGATTGTACAGAGAATATCCATACAAGTCCGATGATTGCGGAAAAAGCAAACAAGCCTGCCTCCATAAATTTCATATTTACTTTGGCGAAAAATGCGGTATGCTTATTAATCTTAAAAAGCAAAGCTGTAAATATCACAAGGCAGAATATATTTATTACAAATAAATCGTCTTGAAACAAAATAACTTCGGAGCTGTAGTTTGCAGGGTCAATAACGCAGGTCTGAAATATACTCATTATTGCAATGTAGCCAAAAACTAAAAACAGCAGTCCGCATATTATATTCACCGCTATGCTTTCGGTAAGGCAATGCTTTGCAACAGCAGTTTTAACCGTGGTTTGAGCCTTTTGCTTAGGCTCTTTGTTTTTTCCTTGATTAGTTTGGTTATTGCTCATTTTTGCACCTTCCTGTTAAAATTCTTTTTTTACAGAGCGCATAAAGAGCTTTCCAAGTGCGTCTTTAGGGTCTACATTGTCAAACAAAACGCTGTAAACGCTTTCGACAATCGGAAGCTCAACATTATTTTCTTTGCCGAGTTTGCACAATGCTTTTGATGTCATAACACCCTCGGCAAGTTTTTCAAATTTAATACCCTTTACATAATTTTCACCGTAACTGCGGTTATGACTCCATTTTGAGAATAAAGTTGCCTCATAGTCGCCGAGATGACAAAGTCCGTAGGCGCTCATTTCATTGCCGCCGAGAGCTTTTATAAGTCTTGCAATCTCTCGTGTGCCTCTTGCCATAAGCGCACCTTTTAATGACGCATAGCCAAAGCCGTCAAGCATACCTGCGGCAATGCCGATAACATTTTTAGCGGCCGCACCGATTTCGCTTCCGATAAGGTCTGTGCCGACATAAAATCTTATGAGTGAGCTTGAAAAACTGTTTACAAGCTTTTCTTTTATTTCATGATTTTTGCTGTCGATTACCATACAGTTTGGAATACCCTTTACATAATCCTGCGGATGTCCCGGGCCTACCCATACGGCAATAGGTGTTTTTTCTTCGTCAACAAAGTCGCCGACAACTTGGCTGAGTCTTTGACCCGTTGCTGCCTCAACACCTTTCATACAAAGCACAATGGTTTTGCCGTCAAGATTGTTTTGAGCGATGCTCTGCATATATGAACGCAAATGTTGAGATGAAATAGAAATAACAATTACTTCTGCGTGATTGATCGCCTTTGCAAGGTCAGAAGTAACCTCTATTGATTCGGGAAAAGTAAGGTAGTCGTTTTTATGTGTTGTGCTTAACTGTATAAATTCGGGAGCGTCGGCAAGTCCGCAGGAAATTACATTGTTGCCTATCTTATCAAGATACCAGGCAATGCAGCTGCCCCAGCGACCGCAACCCAAAACAGAAATATTCATTTATAATCACCTGAAATTTATTTTTTTAATAATATAAACGCAGCCCGCAAAAGGCCTTATAGGCACAAATGCAGGCAAAGTCTGCTTTTAATATGTAATAATATTAAATAAAAAAAACAAAATAACCCCGCCTGACCGTATGATTTTTATAATAACCTGCCTACGAGAAAGCAGGTGGGTGCTCTCCTTTAAACATTAGGCTTCCTTCTTCCGCCAAAGCGGGAGGTCTGCACACCGATTAAAGAGCCGGGCTCCCGATTTAAGAGTTGTAGGGTTATTTTAAAATCATTCACGCATCAGGCAGGGAATTTGTCAAATTGCCATTACTGATATTATATGACAGAAAGAGAAAAATTACTCTTCTTCGTCTTCCTCGTCATCATTGTAATAGTTTTCTTCAAAAATAGCAGCGATTCTGTCGAGCTTTTCATCGTCTTCGATTTCGGCAAGCTCTTCTTCACCGTCTTTTTCAAATACTTCCATAATATAGTATTCGCCGGGATCGTTTACAGCGTCTGCCGGGTTCTCATAGTAAGGGAAGAGTACATAGAACTTACCTTCTTCATTTTCAATAATATCAAGAATTTCAAATTCTATTTCTTCGCCCTCATCACTGATTAAAGTAATAAGATCTACATTAAATTCGTTATCCATAAAAATATATCCTTTCGTTTGCACTTAGCAAATTAAAACAGCATTTATATTATAAAACCAAATTAAAAAGAATTATAAAAAATAATTACCCATTGCTGTTTTAATTGTTCAAGATTATTTTACAATTTTTTAAGCGATTAGTCAAGCATTATTCGTATTTAATTAAAATATATATTTTTTTTACATAAATATTGATAAAAGTATTGAAAAATTACAATTAGTATGATATATTATAGATATATTAAACAATAACTCCCTTTCAATGTGCTTGAGTACTCCATAAAATTACCTAAAAACCGGCGACTTCTCAGTCGTCGGCTTTTACTGTATGTAAAAAGTGTTCAGTTAAAATCAAACTTATTTGTATTATCATAGCTATAATTACGCTTGAAAAAACTTTTCAAAAGATATATAATGCTAAATAATGCTGTCTTTAAACAGATTATTGTGTTTATATAAGCGATATTTTAATTTTACGGCAAAATTACTCTAATGAAGGGTGGAACTATGAGAGCTTTTGAAAAATTACCTCCTAAGTTTCAAAATGATGAGGTAAAGCATTATTACGATATTATTGCCAAAAAGTCTTTTTCTCTTGTATTAAAAAGGATTACGGATATTATCTTCTCCCTTATTATTCTGGTTATTCTTATAATACCGATTGCGGTTATTGCCGTAATAGTTAAAGCAACCTCGAAAGGCCCCGTCTTTTACAGGCAGGAGAGAGTTACTTCTTATGGCAGGGTATTTAAGATTTTTAAATTTCGTACTATGGTGCAAAATGCCGACCGTATCGGCACACTTGTAACAACAAGCGGAGATGCCAGAGTAACTAAGGTGGGCAGAATCTTAAGAAAATATCGTCTTGACGAACTCCCGCAGATTTTTAATGTACTTGCAGGCTCAATGACTTTTGTCGGTACTCGTCCGGAAGTACAGAAGTATGTGGATATGTACAAAGACGAATACAATGCTACCTTGCTTATGCCTGCGGGAATAACCTCGCTTGCTTCTATTATGTATAAAGACGAGGAAAAACTTTTACAAAATGTCGAAGATGCGGATAAGGTTTATGTTGAAACTATTTTACCCGAAAAAATGAAGTATAATCTTATGTATCTTGAAAATTTCGGCTTTTTGTCCGACATAAAACTTATGTTTAAAACAGTTAAAGAGGTACTTAGGTAACAGGGGGTGTATAATGAAAGAGCTAAAGAAAAAAATAAAGAGCTTTTCTTGTTACAGAAAGGTTTATATTTTTACTCTGTTTTTTTGTAATGTATCATTTTTACAAATTCCTGCGTATATTCTTGTAGCATTTTTGTTTTGCTGGGGCATATGGCTTACCTATTATAAGCAAAAAACAAACAATACATTTTTTAAACTGCGCTTTGGCTTGTGGGTGTGGGGATTCCTTGCGGTTTCTCTTTTAACCATGCTGCTAAACTTTACTTATACTATTTTTTACAGTGCGTTAATGTTTTTACATATACTGATATGCTTTTTTATATTTTACGGTATGCACACAGAACCTGATTTTGATTTCAAAAACGAGCTTTATACCGTGGCAAGAGGTATTGTGTATATTACTACAATTGCAAACTTCATCGGTATTTTCTGCCTTATGTTTAACATAAGGTTTGAATGGTACTGGATTAAGTTTACAATATACGAAAACAGATTTACGGGTATTTACATAAATCCTAATTTGCTTGGTTTTGTTTCCTGTGTAGCAATTTTTTGCTGTCATATTCTGTGTAAACCTGATTTTCAAAATGCGGTTAATCAAAGGAAAGTCAGCAAAATATGGATAGTTGCCTGTATGTGTACAAGCTTGTTTTCGCTTTTGCTTTGCGATTCAAATGCGTCTATGGTACTTATTCTTGCATATATGATAGTTTATATTGTATATCAGTTTTTTGCTGCAAAAGACGGACTTTCTCCCGCAAAAGTCACGATGAGAATAGTGGCGCTTGTACTTGTAGGAACTTTTCTTGTGGGTTCTTCACTTATGTTCAGGGAAATCTGTCAGCAGGGGTTTGCTGTTGTTACGGCAAAGACTTATTCTTTACTTGATGAAATTACAGAAAAAGAGCAGTCGGATACCGATGAACAGTCAAAGCAAAATGATTCCGACAATAATAAAACCGCTGCGCCGTCCGACAAAGGGCCGATAACATTTGAACACGAAAATTCCAATATTGACAGCGGTCGTTTTAAGCTGTATAGAGAATCTTTAGATTTGTTCAAAATATCGCCTGTCTTTGGAATAAGTAACGGAAACATCGTGTTCTACAGTCAGGAATATGCAAACGGTACTTTAAAATATACTTACCATAACAATGATTTGCACAACGGATTTTTAACTATACTTGTATCTACAGGTGTGCTCGGATTTGTTATTTTCGGTATATTCGGTTTCCGCTTTGCAAAACACGCCGCACAACATTTATTCCTGCAAAAAAAGACCTTTAAAAATGACGCTTATCCGTGTATGTTCGCATTTTTAAGCGCATATCTTTTCTATGCGTTATTTGAAAAGGCACTGCTTTACGATATATCGTTTATGGTAATGTGGTTCTGGCTGATAATGGGTTACACAAGCTGTTACATAGCTAAGTTTGAACCGATGCTTGAAACACGCTATCTTTTTCATCAAAAAAGACTCCGCAGAAGTCTGCTTTGATACTTGTATAATTACAATTTTTAGGCTATAATAACCGTAGGTATGTTTACCTGCGGTTTTTATTTTTCTGAAAAGGAATTGATATAAATGAAATACGGATTTGTAAAGGTTGCGGCGGCTACACCTATTATCAGAGTATCTGATTGTAAAAAGAATACCGACGCAATAATTGCGCAAATAAAAGAGGCAAATATTGAGGGTGCCGCACTTGTGAATTTTCCTGAATTATGCATAACCGGCTATACTTGCAGCGATTTGTTTTTACAGCAAACTCTTCTTAAAACAGCAGAAAGCTCGGTTTACAGAATAATTGAAGAAACCAAAAATCTTGATATTATATCCGTTGTGGGCGTTCCGGTTGCTTTCAGGGAGACTCTTTACAACTGTGCGGCAGTTATTTTTAAGGGCAAATTACTCGCTCTTGTGCCAAAGGCAAATATTCCGAATTATTCAGAATTTTACGAGGCAAGACATTATACAAGCGGAAAAAATACGGATTTTGAAATTGAGTATGCAGGCGGGAAAACTGTTTTGACCGATAAAGTTTTGTTCCAAAATAAAAATATGCCCGATTTTACCATTGGTGTGGAGGTTTGCGAAGATTTATGGGTAGCGGAATCTCCGTCAATAGCTCTTGCAAAATCTGGAGCAACGGTTATTTGCAATCCGTCAACCTCCGATGATACCATCGGCAAAGCAGAATACAGACGCTCGCTTGTGAGAATGCAGAGCGGCAAGCTTTGCTGTGCATACATTTATACCGATTCAGGATTTGGGGAAAGCACAACAGACACAGTTTATTCTGCACAGAATATAATATGTGAGAACGCATCTTTGTTGAGCGAAAGCGAGCGCTTTACGACAGGCATTACTTATGCGGATATTGATGTTCAAAAACTTATGGGCGAGCGCAGAAGAATGAGTACATTCTGCTACGACAATGAAAATGTCAGAAGAATTTATTTTGATATGCCGCTTACCGATACAAAGCTCTCAAGAAAATTTGAGCAGACTCCGTTTGTACCGTCGGCAAAAGATGACCTTAGCAGAAGATGCAAGGAAATTATAACAATGCAGGCAACAGGACTTGCAACCAGACTTGCTCATACAGGAATTAAGAATGTTGTGCTCGGACTTTCGGGCGGTCTTGACAGTACACTTGCACTTATTGTTTGCGTTCACGCTTTTGATATGCTCGGTATTGACAGAAAAAATATTCACACTGTAACAATGCCTTGTTTCGGTACAACAAAGCGTACCAAATCAAATGCCGAAAAACTTGCAGAGGCTTATAATGTTTCTTTTGAAGAAATTAATATTACCGCAGCGGTAAGACAGCATTTTATAGATATTAAACACGATGAAAGTGTAACAGACATTACCTATGAAAATTCGCAGGCGAGAGAGCGTACTAAAATTCTGATGAACCTTTCAAATAAGTACGGCGGTCTTGTAATCGGTACGGGCGATTTGTCGGAACTTGCGCTTGGTTGGGCAACCTACAACGGCGACCATATGAGTATGTATGCGGTGAATGTTTCTATTCCTAAAACACTCGTCCGTTACCTTACAGCGTACGAGGCTGAAATCAGTGACGGAGAATTAAAAACGGTTTTGCTTGATGTGCTTGATACACCTGTAAGTCCGGAGCTTTTGCCGCCTGATAAAAACGGAGAAATCGCACAAAAAACCGAAGATGTGGTCGGCCCTTATGAATTGCACGACTTTTTCCTTTATTACTTTGTGCGTTTTGGATTTACTCCGTCAAAAATATATTATCTTGCAAAGCATTCCTTTGCGGGAAAGTACAATAACGATACAATAAAAAAATGGCTTGTTACATTTTTAAAGAGATTTTTCTCTCAACAGTTTAAGCGCAGTTGTTTGCCTGACGGCCCAAAGGTAGGCTCGGTAACGCTTTCTCCTCGTTCGGACTGGAGAATGCCAAGTGACGCAAGCGTAAGAATTTGGCTTGATGAGCTTGAAAATCAGTAAATCTGAAATTCAAGGGGGCTTTTTGTGAAATATTTTATTAAAAGAGATGTTTGTGCGGATTTTGGCGCTTTTGAAATTTATGACGAAACGGGCATAGAAAAATATCTTGCGGAATTTTCAAAAAGCAAACGAAGCCGAAAAATTATTATTCACAGTGCTGACGAAATTTTTGTTAAGATAAGATGCTTGTCGGTGTCAAACATTATTGCCTGCAATATAAACGCAGGCGGTAAAAAAATGCGCATTTTAATGGGCGTAAACCGCAATGAACTTGTTTGTATTTGCTCCGGTGTAAATTGGAAAATTTGCGGAAATATAGCGCAAAAAAGTTTTTCCGTACAGGATGTTGACAATACGGTTATTGCAGTGCAAAAGAGAGTATTTTCGAGCACGGAAAGTTATGAACTCGATGTGTATTCGCCGTCAAATGAACTGTTATCAATATCTGTTGCGGTTTGTATAAATATGCTCAATACAGTTGACAATCCCGTCAGACAGGCGGTATAATTATTAAGTACCCGATTTTTGTCGGGGAAAGTATAAATTCACAGGGGAGGATTTATTATGGATAGATTACTACAGCTTTTAAGTACAAACTCAGGCTTTACCACAGCCGAGATAGCGACAATGCTCGGTGAGCCGGAAGATTACATCAAGGCTCAGATAAAGGAATACGAAACTCAGGGCATTATCAAAGGCTACCAGGCAGTTGTAAACTGGGAGAATACCAAGGAAAACTATGTTGAGGCACTTATTGAGCTTAAGGTTACTCCTAAAAAAGATGCAGGCTTTGACGAAATGGCGAAAATGTGTATGGCATTTGACGAGGTGGATTCTGTGTATCTTATGGCGGGTACATATGATTTTGCGCTGATAGTTAAGGGCGAATCTATGCAGGATATCGCAATGTTTGTATCTAAAAAACTCTCCACAATCGACGGAGTGCTTTCAACAGGCACACATTTCATTATGCGTCGCTACAAAGACAGCGGAATGAATCTCATCGATTTTGAAGGGTCGGATGAGAGGAGTTTAATTCTGTGATTGACTATTCAAAATTTTTAAATAATTCTATACAAGAAATAAAACCGTCGGGTATTCGTAAATTTTTTGATATTGCAAGCGAAATGGACGATGTTATCTCTTTGAGTATCGGTGAACCTGATTTTCAGACACCGTGGCATATCCGTGAAGAGGGTATAAATTCTCTTAAAAACGGCAAGACTTGGTATTCACCGAACCGTGGTTTCGCACAGCTTAGAGAAGAAATTGCCAATTATTATGCAAGACGCTTTAATATATCATATGAGGGCAAAACTCAGGTGCTTGTTACCGTTGGCGGCAGTGAGGCTATTGACCTTGCTTTCAGATGTCTTGTTTCAGAGGGTGACGAGGTAATTATTCCCGAGCCGTCTTTTGTTTGTTACGAACCGCTTACTCATATGGCAGGCGGTAAGGCAGTTATAATTAATACAAAGGCAGAGGATCAGTTCAGACTTAAAGCTGATGACCTCGAAAAGGCAATTACCGATAAAACTAAGCTCGTTGTTTTGCCGTTTCCTAATAACCCAACAGGCGCTATTATGGAAAAAGAAGACCTTGAGGCTGTAGCCGAGGTTATTAAGAAACATAATTTATTTGTGCTTTCGGACGAAATTTACAGTGAGCTTACATACGGCGGAAAGAATCATATTTCCATTGCTTCCGTTGACGGTATGTATGAGCGTACTGTTGTTATTAACGGCTTTTCAAAGTCTTATGCAATGACAGGCTGGCGACTTGGTTACGCTTTAGGTCCTGTTCCGATTATTGCACAAATGACAAAACTGCATCAGTATGGCATTATGTCAGCGCCTACAACCGCACAGTATGCGGCTATTGAGGCTTTACGCAACGGAGATCCTGATGTTGTAAATATGCGCAATGAATATGATATGCGCCGCCGCCTTGTTGTTGATTCATTCAACGCAATGGGACTTACTTGTTTTGAGCCTTACGGTGCATTTTATGTATTTCCTTGTATTAAGAGCACAGGTATGACTTCAGAGGACTTCTGTACAAAGCTTATTATGGACAAGCATGTCGCAGTGGTTCCGGGAACAGCCTTTGGAGAATGCGGCGAGGGTTTTGTAAGAGTTTCTTATTCTTATTCATTAAACCATCTTAAAACCGCTTTACAGCGTATCAGGGACTTTATAGAGGAGCAGAAAAATGGAAATTAAGGTTCTTGCACCTGCAAAAATCAATCTTACGCTTGATGTCACTGGCAAACGACCTGACGGCTATCACAATATTTTGTCGATAATGCAAAGTGTTGATTTATATGACACAATTACCGTTACCGATAATGACAGCGGTCAGATTACCGTTTCATGTAATTATGAGGGCGTCCCTTGTGATGAAAAAAATATTTGTTACAAAGCGGCGGAAAGATTTTTTATTGCTACCCGTAACGAAGGACAGGGCGTACATATAGATATTGATAAAGTTATTCCTACTCAAGCGGGACTTGCAGGTGGAAGTACAGACGGTGCGGCTGTTCTTATGGGACTTAATAAGATGTTTGACGCATTTTTAAAGCCCGATGAATTGCATGAAATTGCTGAAAAAATAGGAGCGGATGTTCCGTTCTGCCTTGTGGGCGGCACAAAGTATGCTACGGGAATCGGTACAAAACTTCAAAAAATGCCTAATTTTTTGGCATCGCATATTGTTATCTGCAAACCTGATAATGTAAGTGTTTCCACGGCCGAGGCATATAAAAAAGTGGATGCGTTAAATCCGCACCCACCTTATACAGATGAAATGATAAAGTCACTTTTCAGCCGTGATATGTTCAGAATTACATCTACTTTATTCAATGATTTTGAGCTTGCATTAAAGCTTGAAGAAGTGAACGATATTAAAAGAATTATGTACAAGCGCAAAGCACTTGGAGCAAGTATGTCGGGTTCGGGTTCGGCTGTTTTTGCAGTCTATAATTCCGAACGCAAGGCTAAAAAGTGCGTTGACGCATTAAAAGAAAAATATGATAAAGTTTTCCTTTGCCATCCGACAAAGGAAGGCTGCAAAATAGTCTGATTATTATCAGGCTATTTTATTTTGTCTTAATTTTTGTTGTTTTTTATCAAAAGTCGGGGTAAATTATGGTTTAGCGGAGTGTCGGT
>ULKZ01015456.1_pt1 | contig 13200 bp, 8 predicted proteins | sample 1951231 | NCBI WGS metagenome assembly ULKZ01 (sample SAMEA4835508, study PRJEB28245) | human gut metagenome | biome: gut microbiome; material: fecal sample | place: Denmark | collected 2008
CCAAGCATTTCCATTATTGAACGCCCGTTTTGATTTGCTTTTATCAAATTCATACTCACTTCCCATACAAAAAAAGCCGCTTGATGAAGGCGACCGGAAGTTGAAAGCATTTGAGTGAAATGTGCAGTGTATTCGGTATAGAATCTATGTAATATACCTTATTAACTGCCTTCCGGCCGACAGACCAAAAGGCAGTTTTTACGCTTATGTCAAGCAACACTCAAGAGGCTTTCAAACCTCACACAAGTTATCATCTTATGCAGTTTCAAGCTACTTTAGGGTGCAGCAATTGTCAATTAAAATTTTGGGGATATTATATATTGCGCGCATTTCAGGATTTATGCATATTTCAAGGCATCAAGTGCTCCCTGAAGAATATAGGCGGCAGCAGATGCATCCAATACTTTAGCGCGCTTTTTGCGCGAAAGGTCTGCTTCCTTAATAAGAAAATTTTCCATTGCCGAAGAGGACAAACGTTCATCCCACAGCAACACCGGAAACTTAAAATTCTCTTCCAGAATTGCAGCAAATTTGCGGACTTCGGCGGCTATTTCCCCTTCTTTGCCATTCATTTGCAACGGCAGCCCCATAACGACGGCGCCAATTTCCTTTTCAGCCATAATTTTCCGCAGTTCTGCCATATCGGCAGAAATTTCCCGACGATAAAGAATTTTATAAGGCGTGGCAATGGTACAAGACAAATCGGAAACAGCCAGTCCCATTCGTTTGGAACCGTAGTCTATGCCTAATACGGCTTTGCGAACGGGAAGTCCAGTCTTAAACTCTTTAATATTCATTTTAGCTCCTTTTCTCTCTTCTAACACAAAAAAATTTTGATGTAAACAGTTGAATGTTAGGAGAAAGTAAAGATATTATACTTTATATTATTATTGGCATTAACGGCAACATGCACTTGAGCATAACTTCAGTAACAGCGGCAGCATGAATTTAATTTGGGCGTAACATCAGCAATAACGGCGGCAGACATGTGGAAAAAAATTCTCTTTATTATCATCAGCATCGGATTTGTCTGCGGAGCAGCGCAGGCAAAAGTCAAGAGTGTGGAGGAACAACGCACCGAATGGAACAAGTGGCTGGAACAACTGAAAGAGGAAATGGCAGACAAAGGCATTTCAAAAAAAACGATAAACGAAGCCTACAAAGAAGATTATTTTCATGAAATTAAAGAAGTTGAGCTGCAAGACAAAAAGCAGGCAGAATTTATCCTTACTTCCGACAAATACATCAACCGGCTGGTTAATCAAGGAAAAGTCAGCAAAGCGCGCGAACAGTATAAAAAATTAAAGCCCAAATATCAGAAAATCAGCACTGAATACGGCGTCCCGCTTAATTATCTGGTTGCATTCTGGGCCATTGAAACGCATTTTGGCTACAACAAGGGAAAATATCACCTGATTGACGGTTTAACAAACCTCAGTTACAAAAACCGGCGGTCGGCTTTTTTTAAGAAAGAACTGTATAATGTTTTGCAAATTATGGATATGTACAACCTGGACGGCGATAAAATGATGGGGTCTTGGGCTGGCGCCATGGGGCATTTTCAATTTATGCCGTCAACATACAACGCCTATGCTGTTGACTATGATGACGACGGCGTTGCCGATATCTGGGACAGCTTTGACGACGCAATCGCCTCGGCTGCCAACTATCTTTCCAAACTCGGTTGGAAAGCTGACGAGCCCTGGGGGCAGGAAGTCAAACTGCCGTGGAATTTTGATTATAAACTTGTCGGCGCAAAAAAGTACAAAACGGTTAAAGAATGGAAAAAACTCGGCGTTATCAGCGCCAACGGCAAAGGCATCAGGCTGCCGGACGAGGCGGCTGCCGGCATTGTCCTGCCGGACGGGCGGCGCGGACGCGCCTACTTAACACTGAGTAACTTCCGGCGGATTATGATTTGGAACCGTTCTACAAATTATGCCCTGGCGATTGCGCGGCTGGCTGATTACATCGGCGGCACGCAAAAATTTATGCCGCTCGACGAACACGGATATTACAAACTGACCGATGAGGATATTCTGGCGGTACAGCAATTTGCCAACAAAGTTCTAAAATCAAAACTTAAAGAAGACGGAAGGCTTGGCGCGCAGACAGCTGCAGAAGTCAAAAAGCTGCAAAAGAAATGGAAACTGCCGCAAGACGGGATGCCGGACTATACTCTGCTCAGCAAGATAAAACGCTATAAGTCGCGGGCAGATTTTCATGTGCCGCCGCAGCCGAAAAAACCAAGCCGTCATTCACAAGTTTCCGCCCGCACTGCACAAAAATAACTGCTATGCAATTTTGCGTAAAATAACCGGCTTGGTTTCCGGTTTTTCCGGCGCTATGGTTACGGCACGGCGGACAAGCGCGGCAACTTCGGCAATTGCGGCTTTGTCTTCGGCATGAACATAGCACAAAGGAGTTTTGGGATTGACCTTGTCGCCAATCTGGCAAAACGAAGTAAAGCCGGTCGTATAATTTATCTGCTGTTCCGGGCGGGTTCGGCCGCCGCCAAGCATAATCACCCCCAGCCCGACTTCTCTGGTATTGACGGCGGAAACATATCCGGACATTTCCGGATATACCGGTTCTATATACGGTGCTTTGGGCTGCAGCAAGTCATAATTTTCAAGAACGCGGGTGTCAGCACCAAGAAGTGATGCCATTTTGACAAAATGCTCATAAGCCGCACCGGAAGATATGCTATGACGGAGTTTGATTTCTGCCTCCAACGCATCTTTAGCCAAACCGCTGTTTATCAGCAATTCGGAACACAAGGCCATTGTTACTTCATTCAGGCGGGCATCCGGCTTTTCCCCTTTAAGATAAGCTAATGCTTCGCCCAATTCCAGCGCATTGCCGACGGTTGTTCCCAAAACGCTGTCCATATCGGTCAAAATCGCCGAGGTTTTGGTCCCGGCACCATTGGCGGCTTCAACAATTGAATATGCCAAGTCCGATGCCCGCTGCATATTTTCCATAAAAGCGCCGTTGCCGCATTTGATGTCCATAACCAGATACTGCAGCCCTGCCGCCAGCTTTTTGGACAAGATAGATGCCGTAATCAGCGGAATAGATTCAACAGTTGCACAAACATCGCGGATGGCATACAATTTTTTATCTGCCGGCGCCAAATCCGCCGTTTGCCCGATTATGGCACAGCCTGCCTCTTTTACTGTTTTTTTAAACGTTGCGATATCCACGCCGGTATTGTAGCCAGACATAGAATCGAGTTTATCCAGCGTTCCGCCGGTATGCCCGAGCCCCCTGCCCGCAATCATAGGCACATACGCGCCACAGGCTGCCAGCATCGGTGCCAGCATCAGGCTGACTTTATCGCCGACGCCGCCGGTCGAATGTTTGTCGACAATCGGTTTGTCCCGCAGTTCTTTCCAACTCAATTTTTCGCCGGAATCCCTCATCGCCAGCGTCAACGCCAGCGTTTCCTCTCGGCTCAGCCCGTTTAAGAAAACCGCCATCGTAAACGAAGCGGCCTGAATATCCGCAATATCTCCCCGGCTCAGTCCGCGGATAAAAAACTCTATTTCTTCAGCCGTCAGCTTTTCATGGCTGCGGGTTTTACGAATAATTTCCTGTGGCAGCATCTTATTCCTCCTCTCTGATAAATGCGGTTAAAAGAGCCGTCATCTTTGCCGAAGCTTTGTCTGCCTCAGCCAACGTTTCCTGATGCGACGGCGTATTGTCCATTAAACCAGCGGCATAGTTGGTAATAACGGAAATACCTAAAACTTCCATACCGCAATGGACGGCGGCAATAACCTCCGGCACCGTCGACATACCGACGGCATCGGCTCCGAGCAGTGCAAAAGCGCAGACTTCCGCGGCGGTTTCAAAATTTGGCCCCAGCACCATCAAATATACTCCTTCGGCAAATTTTATTCCCTGCTTTTCGGCTATCTCCCGGCATTTGCGGCGAAGAGGCTCGGCATAAGCGTTATTCATTGACGGAAAACGGGGGCCATACGCCTCGTCGTTTAGACCGACCAGGGGATTCCTGCCGCTGAAATTAATATGGTCTTTTATCAGCATCAATGTTCCAGGTGCCAATTCCTTATTAAGCGAGCCGGCGGCATTGGTTACAATCAGGCGGTCTATGCCGAGTTCCCGCAACAGCCGGACGACTTGGGCTATTACAGCCGCATCGTGCCCTTCATAAAGATGAAAACGCCCGTTCAGGCAGATAAGCTCCCGGCCATGCAGAAACCCTCGGATAAGCTGGCCTTTATGCCCCGAAACCGTACTTTGCGGAAAACCGGGAATATCCTTATAAGCCAAAACCGATACATTTTCCAGCTCGGTGGCAAAACCACTCAGCCCAGATCCTAAGATGATTGCAGTACGGGGCTTTTCAAGCTGCAGTTTTTTGCGGATAAAAGACGCAGTATTTTTAATATCACTGTTTTCAGCCATGTCTGACCTCCGAAGATTTAAAAGCGCAAGGCAGCAGCTCTTTCAGCCGGCATTCCCGGCGTATTCCCCCCGGAGATGCCAGATATATCGCCGTTTCCGGTTCTGCAAACTCGGCAATCCGCTGCAAACAGGCACCGCAGGGATATACCAAATCCTCCCCTCCGGCAACAACAAGCAGCGCCTTTATCCGCCGTCCGCCGGCAGAGGCCATTGCCGCTATTGCCCCTGCCTCAGCACAGGTGCCGCAGGGAAAAGAAATGTTTTCAACATTGCATGACGCATAAATTTCTCCCTCCGGCGTACAAAGCGCCGCCCCTACCTTATAGCCGGAATAAGGCGCATACGCATTTTCCCCGGCCTGCTTTGCCTTTTCAAACAACTCCCGCTTTATATCCATAAACGCCCTCCTTTTAACAATTTTGCAAAAAATATGCCAATGTTATCGTTTCGTTAATTTTTTATAATATACAATGACAAAAAAATTTAGCAAAGCTTATTTTTTATTTTAGGAGAAAAACGTGCTAAAAAAAGTTATTATAGGTATTTTATGCTTTGTGATTCTGGCTGCAACAGCAGGCGGCATATACCTTTATACGCTGGACTGGAATAAACATAAAGCCGTTGTGGCACAGCGCTTCTCGCAAATTACGGGATTAAAAGCCGTTATTGACGGCAATCTTGAGGTCAAGCTGTTCCCTTCTCCTGAATTTTCTGCCAGCAAGGTTAAGTTTTTCAAAAACAACGGCGGAAAATCACCGCTGGTCGTTATCAACGAAATCAGAGCTTCCGTCGACCTGATGCCATTGCTTGACAACAATTTTATCGTTAAGTCAATGACTTTAACCGATGCGACGGCCTATGTCGAAATTGATGAAAAAGGTGTCTTAAACTGGGACGGCGTCGGGCAAAACAGCAATACAAAATCCGGCAATGTCGAAGTTTCGTTTAATGACGTCCGCGTCAACAAATCTACCCTGAGCTATAAAAATCTGGAAGACAAGAATGAATTTGAAATTCACAACGTTTCCGCCAACATCAGTGCCCCTTCCCTGAAAGGACCGTATAAGACAAGCGGTAAATTTATCCATAATAACAGCGAAGTGCAATTTAAAGGCGATATCATAAAAGACAGCAGCCTGACTTTGAAAATGGCACTTAACAACATATCCAGCGGCACATCTGCAACCATTGAAGGCACACTTGGAGCAAAAGCCAAGGGAAATGTTACGTTTGACACGCAAAGCCTGCTGGATGTTTCCAATGTCGTTTTCGGAAATGCAAGCATATCCGAATGGTACAATAAGCCGCTCTATTTTTCTTTTCAGTACGATTATGAAAAGGGTATGGCAAAACTCGACAATTTTACGGCTAAATACGACAAGAATACAGCCGGAAGCGGAACGGTTATTATTAAAAACAATCAAGACAGCACGGACATAAATGCCGATTTCGATATGGCCAAATTTGATTTAGGCATTTTGGAAGGACTGAGCAAAGACATTATAGCTCAGAATAAAGGCGGAAAGAAATTTGCGGACAGCGCTTTTGCCGGCTATAACCTGAACCTTTCCGTAAAAGCGGGAACGGCATGGTATAATAATGTTGAGGCACAAAACCTCAGCCTTGGCGTAACCTTGCAAGACAATGTTATTGATATTACGCGTTTTGGCGTCATTATGCCGGGCGACACAACAATTAAAACTGTCGGCCGGATTAACCTGAATAACGGTGTAGACTATATCTTTAACCAAGCTGCGGACTCGAAAGACCTCAGAACATTTGTCTCTGTTTTCGGCATTGACCTGGCCAAACTTGCCGCGGCCGAGAATAAAAAATCTATCTTTAAACGGGCGCAGGCCGAAATCAAGATTAACGGGAATTTAGACAGCCTTAAAATTTCTTTTCCCAGAGCCGTTATCGACTCAACGGCATTGAGAGGGAATATAGGCTTCGTTAAAAAAGAAAAAGTTTATGTACTGGCTGATATCGACACTTCCAAGATTATTTTTGACAGATACCTGCAGGCAGTTCCCGAACAGCTTAAACAAGCGTCTGTCCAAGACAAATTTATCTACCAGATGAATTTAATCCCCTGGAACCGCGATCTTGATGTTGATGCAGAAGTCAATATTGCCAGCGCCGTGTATAATGATATTCCGTTAGAAAAAATCTATCTGCATATCAACACAAACCAAGAACATATGGACGTTAAGAAGTTTTCGGTTGACAACATTGCCGGCGCCAGCCTGTCTTTGAGCATGAACGCAGACAAAATCTTTTCGGCTCCATATTTCAATGAATTGAGCTACGACATCAAAACGGACAATTTCCCGTTGTTCGCATCGACGCTGGGCATTGATACGGGCAGCAAAAACCTGTTTAAAAGAAAAATCTTTGCCGCACAAGGTGCCATGAGCGGCACATTGTCCGAGTTCAGTCTCAGTTCCGTCCAGAAATTCGGCGACACAGAGTTTTCCTATACAGGCGTTGTAGCCAACAATTCCAAAGAAGGAGCGGCAGTTAACGGCGACTGGGAAATGAAAACCAATAATTTCTCATCATTTATCAAGGCTCTGAATATAGATTATACTCCGGATATGCCGGTTACAACTTTCACTCTGGCTTCAAAAATTAAAGGGAACGCTGATCTTTTTGCGTTAGATGGCATCAAAGCCTATCTCGGAGCCAATGCCATCAGCGGAAATCTCCAATTTGACAATACCGCAGCCAAACCCAAGCTTGCCGCTGAAATTAACTTTGACAAATTTGAAGCCGACAGATGGTTCAATCTTGCCAAAAAAGCTTCAGCCCAAGCGGCAAAAAACAATCAGGCTACTTTTATCGCAGAACCGGCATGGAACAGTAAAATTGATTATTCGCGGCTCGGCAAAATCGATTTTGACATCAAGGCTACTGCAAAACAACTTAGCTGCAACGGAAAAAATTATACATCGGCAGCAACGGAAATGCAATTAAAAGACAGTATTCTCAATGTCGTATCATTTGATGCTTCCCAAGACAAAAGCCATGTCAACTTACGCTTTATTTTAGACAGCAACGGCATTGCCAAAGTTAACGGCTATTTTAATGTCAAAAACCTTAAAACGCCTGAATTCGGCGGCTCTGTCTATGCCTTGGAAAGCGGCTGGCTGACGGCGGAGGGCACGTTCAATTCCCTGGCAGGCTCACAGAAAGAATTTTTTGACAATCTTAATTCAAAAGGCAAATTTTCTCTGGCTAACACGGCTGTTCGCGGATGGGATTTGGATATTATCAAATTTGAGTTTGAGCAGAGAAAATCCGTATCCGGTTTTGAAAATTCTGTTCTTAACAGTTTGAAATCAGGGAAAAGCAGTTTTTCAAAAATCCGCGGAACATATAATATCAGCAAAGGACTGGCTGTTGCCGAAAGCGTTATCTGGGAATCTCCGGTTGTCAATATGAATATGAAATTTGACCTTAATCTGAGCGACTGGCTGTTTACGGCTGTCTTTAACGCCGTATATCATAACGCATCGTTTTCCGATATATTTAAATTCACATTCGGCGGCAATCTGGCAAACCCGACGGTCAAAACAGATTTGAGCGAAACCATTAAACGCATAAGCGAGCTTGAAGACCGCATAAAAAATGCCCGCCATTATAAGGAAAAGGAAAAAATGGAGCGTATCGGCGGCAAGTTGAAATCTTTACAAAGAGCCGTTGACGGCGCCTTGCAGGACATCAATCGCCTGACACTGGAAGTTGTCCGCTTTAAGCCGGTTACCCAAAACGACAACGTGGTCAACGTCTATGAAGAAAATCTGAAAACTATTCGCAATGCCGAAATCAGTATCAAAAAAATGAAAGATATGCTCAACAATTATCCCGAAGAAGAAACGCTTATGTCGATTGAAGCCGACCTTGGCGCGGAAAAGGCAAAACTTAAATTTATTCCCAAAGTTTTGGAGGAAAACTTTATTGTTGACAGCAAATACATTTTTGACGACACGTTTAACAAAATTGCATGGATGTATAATCTTGCCCAAAACAATTCCGCTTACCATACCGGGCTGACCGATGTCTATATGGCGCAAATTGAACTGCTCAAGACGAGCGAAAGCCCAATTGCGGAAGATAAGATACAAGAATTGCAGGCAGGTATTAACAAGACAAAAGAGGTGATGGACAATATCGGCGGCCTGCATGCCAAAATCCGTGATAATTATCTTAATATAATCGATTCTTCGAAAATTTCGGAAATGAAGGAAAACAACGAAATTGCAACGCAGGCGCTTAAAACCATGCTGACATATACAAAACAGCTGGACGAGGATATTATTGCAAATATCGATTTGTTCCGAGCCGTATTGGGGATTAATGCCAGAGATTATGACGAATATATGGTTTACCCGCCGGAAACGATTGAAGAAATTGATGTAACCAAACCGACCGTAAAAACGGGAGGAGGAACAGTTCCTTCTTCCGCGTCAGGTTCTTCAGACTTACGTTCTGCCGAACCTGAAGAGACGCCCTCCCCGCAGGAAAAAGCTCCGGACGGGGCTGCAAAACAGCAAAAAGAACTCTCTTCTTCTCAGGCCGGGCAACCGGCCTCTGAATCTGTTCAGAAGGCAAATACCGGACATCCAGACGTTTCCAACACAATAACAAACAATGAAACAATGCCTGATAGCAACTCGAAAACAGCTCTTCCTTCTGTTACTGACAAAATAAAAAATAAAGATACCCAAGCCAAGAGTGAAAGCGCTGAAGCAAATAACCCCCTTTCCAGCAGTCAGGCTTCCCAAAGGCAAAAAGCGTACAATATGGTTTTAACCGAAACGTCCGGAGGGCTTTTTAATTTATTTAACAAAATTGAAGATGAAAAAGCATCCCGACAGACAATAGAAACTGCCTCTACCGCTGAATTCGGCGGATTGTCACAAATTCTTAAAAGCAATGCTCCGCAGTTTTCAGTTAAAACTCTGCCGGACGTTCCTGCCCTTACTCCGGCCATTACCGTTTCGGCTGCTCCTACTCCTTCATCTAAGGATGCCGGAGAAAATATTCTTACAAAAACCAAAGCCGCTATATCTAAAATTATGGCTAAACTGCAGCAAGCCGAAAAGGATTTGGAAAAAAACGTTATGGCTTATAACGATATCAGCGCAGCCGACACTACAAGCGCAAAGGTAAACAAAAAGGAAGATATTGCGCAGGTTAAAACCGCAAAGACGACGATAGCAGAAAAAGAAAGCAAAGAAAATTTAATTGCCGGCATAAAGCACTCAGGCAAAAAGAAAACAGAAGCGGCGGCTGCAAATATAAAGCTTTCTGACAAAAAGGATATAAAAACAGCAGCTGCTGACATAAAAATTACGGAAGAAAAAGCTTCTGCCGCCGAAACGAAATCCTCAATGAAAATCAATCCGGTGGTTGCCCTGAACATCGGCAAGAAAGACTCTTCCCAGCCAGCTCTTACCATATCAGACAGTATCGGCAAACGGCAAAAATTTGCGTTTAATAAAAAGCAGAACAACAAACAACAAGCCCTTAAGACCGCTGACGCAACACAGAATAAAGACTTCGCCCCTTCCGCCCGGCAGCAAAAATCCGCCAGCCAGGAGCCGGACTTTAAAATTCCGTCTCCTGCTTCCAGCTCGAATTTTTCTCCTGTTCAAAATGCCGAAAAACGGAACACCAGCATTTTACAACATTTATTTGCCGAAAATGACATTACATTTGCACCTTTTGCCGGAGAACATATTACGGATGACGCATTGGTTGCCGTTGAAACATCTTTTGAACCTGTAAAAAAACAAAATTTGTATGTTTTTTCCGTCCGTTCCCCGTATGTGAAAGAGGCAAGCGGCATTGCCGGAAAATCAATGCTTAAAGGAAAGTTTTCCGGACAACCGCAAAACCTTAATCTAAAAAAACATTATTTATATGCCGCAAATACACAGGGAAAAAACGTTTTCAGCGGAACGATTTCCAAACGAAATTCCGTTACCGATATGTAATACAGCATAACGGGCTGTGAAATACTGCTTTTATAATTGCCAAAACCGTCTGCCATGATTATACTCAGTGTAAGTTACCGTTTTTAACAAGGAGCATCATCATGTTTGCAAGACCAGAAGTTGTCGTTTTGCCCGTTGCCGGGCTTTCTACCCGCAACCTGCCTGCTACCAAAGCCATGCATAAAGGTTTCCTGTGCCTGAATAACCTGCCGATTATTCAATATGCGGTTGACGCCTGTGCCGAAGCCGGCGTTAAGGAAATTGTCTTTATCTACAGCGACGACACTAACAAGAGTATGTACGAACATTATTTTTCTCCCAATAAACAACTTGAAGAACGGCTGCTCAGAAGCGACAAGCTTGAACTGTGGGAAGCTTTGAAAAGAACCGTTCCCGCCGGCGTCAAGTTTTCGTTCGCATGCCAGCCGGAACCCAAAGGAAACGGGCATGCCATACTTTGCGCCAAAGATATTATCGGAAAACGCGATTTTATGGTCATGTGGGTTGACGACGTTTATGTCTGCCGCGGCAAAGGGATTTTATCGCAGTTGCTTGACGTCTATGAACGTTTCGGCGGAATGGTTGAAAATATCATTAAATTTCCCAAAGACCAGCTTTCCCGCTACGGCGTTCTGACTGGAGCCAAGCAAAACGGCAATGTTGTTGCGGCGACCGGCGTGGTGGAAAAACCGAAACTCGAGCAGATAGAATCCGATTTTGCCAGCATGGGACCGTATGTTCTACCGAATCTCATCCTTGACTTGCTTCCGGAAGTAACCAAAGGCAGCAACGGCGAAATCAACCTGACGGATGCGATTAACCTTGCCGCCCGCAGAGGCTGCCCGCTGCACGGCGTTTTAGCCAACGCCGAACGCTATGACTGCGGGACTAACGAGGAACTGGCAAAATCAAACATCCGGCTGTCTATCCGTGAAAACAAAGTCTTGTATGAAGAGGCCGTAAAGACCATCAAACAACTGGACAAACAGGCTTAGCCTCTCCGCTATTGCCGGTAACAGCAAAACGATAATTTACAACATACGGTTTTGGTTGAGCCGAAGGGTGGTTATTATGGAAAACAGCAAATAGAGTTCTGTAAAACTTTCTTCAATCCTTCGTCGATTAATTGCCGAGCGAAAGAAACTGCTGCATTCGAACATATTTTTCAGCGTTTCAATCTTTACCAGAACATGGCTGGAGAAAAAGCTGAATTCAATTTTGGGAAAAGACTGCCTGAGTTCTATCATATATTCCAGCATGACAGTGGTCAGAATATAGCGGGCCTCGACCTGATTGTCGGTATAAACCTCAAAAACCTTTTCAAATTCCGGCGATTCCAGCCCTGCCCTCTCTAAATTTTTATAACGCGTCAGTTTGTTGAACAGGCCTTTATCTTTGACGACAATTGTCTGCCCGGCAAAATTTTTATTCATCTGCGCATAGAATATTATGCCGCGGCCAGCCGGAACATACACATTGCGAATCCGCCCCGACCTGCTGTCTCTCTGATGCCGCAGCCTGCTGGCACTGTATTCGGCAATATTGACAGCAATCCCGTCGTATACACCGTTAAAACCGTCATCGCCGGTAATCTTATCATACCCTTTAAACAGCTGTGACCGATCCAACAGAGTTTCGGGAAGATCCGGGCAGAACGAATAAGAAAATTCGCCGAAAAAACGTGCCAAAAGCGGCAAAAGATTTTCCTTGCCATATTTATAATAGCTGAACATCGGCCAACAGGCAAACAATACAAGCAAACAGCCAATCGCGCCGTATACGCCGTTTTCTTCCGCCACTGTACCCGATACATCCGTCAGGCCGTTCTGCAGGCGGAAAAACACATACCCGAGCCATGAGGCAACAAAACAGCACAACAGCAAAAATATACAGAGGTGTTTTTTCCGGCGCTGTTCAATACGGTGCAACACCGGAAGAATATTTTCAGCATAATACGCGGAAAACTTATTTTTAGCAGTAATATATTCCGGCGCGAAAAAAATTTTTGAATTCTCTTTCATAGCGCTTTTCCTTTGGCAAATCTTAAACTTTACGGTTTATTATGGCTTTAACATCTTAAATATTTGCTAAACGGGGACTTTATGATAAATTTTTTATGGGCCGGCATGTTTCTTGCGGCAATCGCCGCAGCTTTGTGGAATCTTGCCGTTTATCAGGACAGCGGTAGCTTTTTCCTTCTGACAGAGGCCATTTTCCAAAATGCGCGAAATGCCGTAGAAATCTGTATCGGGCTGGCCGGAATTTTAAGTTTCTGGCTTGGTATGCTTAAACTGATTGAAGAAGCAGGAATCGCTGAAAAAATATCCCGTAAGCTAACTCCGCTGTTTAAAGTTCTTATGAAAGACATTCCGGAAAACAGCCCGGCAATATCTACTGTCGTCCTGAATATGGCTGCCAATTTCCTGGGGCTGGACAATGCCGCAACGCCAATGGGCCTGAAAGCCATGGAACAACTGCAGGAGCATAATCCGCAAAAAGATACGGCAAGCGATGCGCAAATCCTGTTTATGATATTAAATGCCTCTTCGGTTACTCTAATTCCTATCACGATTTTTATGTACCGGGCACAAATGGGAGCCAGCCGCCCGACAGAGGTTTTCATTCCGATTTTGCTGGCAACATCAGTTTCAACTCTGGTTGGATTTCTGCTTACGGCAATTCGGCAGAAAATCGACCTTCGCAATAAAATACTGATTAAATGGCTGGCAGGTTTTATCTTTATTATCTGCGGGCTCTGCGGCGG
>ULKZ01041118.1_pt1 | contig 13078 bp, 7 predicted proteins | sample 1951231 | NCBI WGS metagenome assembly ULKZ01 (sample SAMEA4835508, study PRJEB28245) | human gut metagenome | biome: gut microbiome; material: fecal sample | place: Denmark | collected 2008
GGAATAAAGTAACCTTCAACTGTCGGTCTTCGGGAACAGGCATTACTACCCGTTTATAATCGCAAGCGGCACGGTCGGCATTTATACCGTCCTTGAACAGCTCTATCTCATAAAAGCCCTCTCCCAAAAATGAGAGATCGACAATTATATCCCGTTTATCCCAGTTTGTCAAACCTCCTACGTACCACTCATCGCCCGAGCGCCTCGCCATTGTAATATATTCGCCCACTTTCCCGTCAAGCCCCAAAGTTTCGTCCCACACAGTCGGGATGCGGGCTATGAAAGCGGTACACTCCGGTTCTCTCTTGTAATTCGAAGGATTGTCGCACAACATATTCAACGGAGAATCAAAAATAACATACATAGCCAACTGACGACAGCGTGTACCCTGACTCATCGGCTCACTATTCACCGGATTATAATTCTTCTTGATTGCATTGCGCATAGCTCCCTGCGTATAGTCCATAGGTCCGGCAAACTGACGAATAAAAGGAATCTGTACATCGTAAGTCACTTGGTCATATCCTTTCGGGCTCCATTTCAATTGTTCCAAACCATTCACGCCTTCATAGTTGATCACATTGGGCCATGTACGTTGCGCTCCCGTAGGTTTGTACATTCCATGAAAATCCACCAACATATTATAACGGGCGCACAATTCCGAAGCCTCATTGATAAACCGCACCATCTCTTGGTCGTCCCTATCCATAAAATCTACTTTGAACCCTTTTATCCCCATATCGGCATAATGCTTCACAACATTTTCCATATCCCGATGGAAAGCCCAATATCCGGCCCAAAGAATCAAACCGACATTTTTCCCGTCGGCATACGTTACCAATTCAGGCAAATCTATTTCAGGAACGACCTGCATTAAATCGGCCTTTTTATTCACAGCCCACCCCTCGTCGAGAATCACATATTCTATCCCGTTCTCCGCAGCAAAATCGATATAATATTTATACGTCTCGTTATTGATTCCGGCACGAAAATCTACCCCGTAGAGATTCCACGCATTCCACCAATCCCAAGCCACCTTACCCGGTTTTATCCACGAAGTATCGGCGATACGCAAAGGTTTCCCCAAACGGAACACGATATCACTGGCAGCCAACTCTGCATCATTACCGGCAACGGCAATCACCCGCCACGGAAGTTGGGCATTGGCATCACGAGCAATATATTCTTCTCGGGAAGTAACAAACTTTTGTAACATGTTATGTCCCCCTTGAACCGTCGTTTTCGGAACCGGCGCAAAGTGAGACGTAAGGACCGGAGTATCGCCTCCACCCACCAAATACATACCCGGATAATTATCCAAGTCGGCTTCGGTTATACACACTTTCATTCCGTGAGGCAACTCTACCAACACAGGAAGAAATAAAAGGCGCGACGATTTAAATTTGGTAATAGATTCATGTTCATAAGTATTCTCGAACGAGTTGATATACTGCGACTCGAAATCGCCATCGTCTCCACGTTTTACATAACTAGCGTACATCGGATAATCGGCGGGAAATGTAAAATCGGCTTGTTCGTTATATACCGTATAAGGGATATTACTTTTATAGGTCAATCGATACGCTATTCCATCGTCATAAGCCCGCACGACCAACCCCTGTTTTCCCGATGACAAAACCATCTGGTTATAACGATCCTTCACTTGAAAACGTTTATAAACAGGAGCCGGAATCATCTCGTCTACAAAACTCCTGCGAACTTTGGGTTGTTTAGAATTCATGCCCCATAAAACTTTTGTTCGAGACTCGTTGTTTTCTTTTATCGTGATGGATATAGGAGACGGAGCCAAAACCTCTGTTTCTCCGGCAAACACGCTCAGAGTCGTCCCGGAATTCGTTACCGATACAACCGCTCTTAAATCTCCCGAGGGCGAAGCTACTTCATAATTTTTAGCTTGGGCCGCAAATACCGTCATGACCGCAATAAAAAGGGAAATGCACTTTTGGAAAATGTTCATAAGGTTAACTTTATTTTATTATTACTCTGTAAAATGCAATGATAAACAAAAGCAAAAATAACAAAATAGTCACATATCGAAAAGAAAAGAAACTTTTATTTCTCATTTTTTATAAACAAGACATGTATTCCCCGCTTCCCGATACGAAATTTGCCGTCGAAACATTTGAATACAATTTTAAATTATGGACGAACGCAATCTCATCAACGGCTCGCTCGTGTCGTATCTCTCTTGGGCCGCCGATTTTATCTCACCCATACGTTGGTTTCTATTAGCTGCATTCGCATTGGTTTTGGCCGACTTGAAATTCGGGATCGAAGCAGCACGGCATCGGGGCGAAACCATACGCAAAAGCAGGGCGATACGCCGAAGCGCAAACAAAATCATCGACTATCTTTGCTGGATACTGGTCGCCACGAGTTTTGGCGAAGCGTTCGGCACACCGTTCGGAATTCCCATATTACCGGCACTCGTGCTGTTAGTGGTGTATGGCTGTGAAATCAATTCGTGTTTCAACAATTACTTCGAAGCCCGGGGAAGCAAACTGCGAATCAATATCTTCAAATGGTTAAAAAACAAGTCCGATATTATGGTCCCCTCCGACGATGAAAACGATACCACGAAAACATAAACTTTACATCGGGATAACAGTCGCTCGATAACAATAATTTACGCCAAACATAGCCGGATTAGCTCAAAGTTTTGTATTTTTGCGAAAATTTACAAACATATACCTATGAATATTCTCGACCTAAGCGAACAAGAGATCATTCGTCGTAACAGTCTCGACGAAATGCGCAAATTGGGCATAGAACCCTACCCTGCTGCCGAATATCCTGTAAACGCCTATTCTCAGGAAATAAAAAATAATTTCGTCGATGGTGCGGAAACTCCTCGTCAGGTAGCCATAGCCGGACGTATTATGAGTCGGCGTATCATGGGTAAAGCCTCATTCATCGAGTTGAAAGACTCGGAGGGCCGAATCCAAGTTTATATTTCGCGTGACGACCTCTGCCCGGGAGAAGATAAAGAATTATACAATACCGTATTCAAAAAGCTGCTCGACATCGGCGATTTCATCGGTATTCGCGGATTTGTATTCCGCACCCAAATGGGAGAGATAACGGTCCACGCACAAGAGCTGACAGTACTCGCCAAATCGATACGCCCCCTTCCCATCGTAAAGATGAAAGACGGGGTAGCCTACGACGCTTTCGAAGACCCCGAGCTCCGTTATCGTCAACGCTATGTAGACTTGGTGGTAAACGAAGGAGTAAAAGATATATTCATCAAACGGAACAAAGTGTACACCTCCATGCGGGAATATTTCAACTCTCGTGGATATCTGGAAGTCGAAACACCCATTCTGCAATCGATACCCGGAGGTGCGGCCGCCCGTCCGTTCATCACCCACCACAATGCACTCGACATACCTCTATATTTGCGTATCGCCGATGAATTATATTTGAAACGGCTGATTGTCGGAGGCTTCGAAGGAGTGTACGAATTTTCCAAAAACTTCCGCAACGAAGGCATGGACAGAACGCACAATCCGGAATTTACCTGTATGGAAATCTATGTCTCTTACAAGGACTACAACTGGATGATGGATTTCACCGAAAAAATGTTAGAAAAAATCTGTCTCGACGTAAACGGTACTACCGAAGTCAAAGTCGGTGAAAACACGATCAATTTCAAAACTCCGTTCAAGCGTATCACTATGCTCGAAGCCATCAAGGAACACACGGGTATCGACATCAGCGGCATGGACGAAGCACAATTGCGCGAAGTTTGCAAAAAAATCGGGGTCGAGGTCGACGAAACAATGGGCAAAGGAAAAATCATCGACGAAATATTCGGCGAGAAATGCGAAGGCCATTACATACAGCCCACCTTTATCACCGATTATCCTATCGAGATGTCGCCGCTTACCAAACGTCATCGGAATAACCCCGAACTGACCGAACGTTTCGAACTAATGGTAAACGGGAAAGAACTCTGTAATGCCTACTCCGAGTTGAATGACCCCATCGACCAACGGTTGCGTTTCGAAGAACAACTCCGCCTCTCCGAAAAAGGAGACGACGAAGCCATGTTCATCGACAATGACTTTATCCGGGCTCTCGAATACGGCATGCCTCCCACATCGGGTATGGGAATAGGCATGGACCGGCTCGTCATGCTCATGACCGGACAAACCACCATACAAGAAGTTCTCCTCTTCCCGCAAATGCGCCCCGAGAAAATTCAAAAACGAGATAACGAAGCGGCCTATACCACCATAAACATTCCTGCCGAATGGGTCGCACCCATTCAAAAAGCAGGATACCTCACCGTAGCCGACGTAGCAGAAGCCAATCCGAACAAAATGCATCAAGAAATCTATGGCATTAACAAAAAATACAAGCTCGAACTGGCTAACCCCACGATCGACGATGTAAAAGAATGGGTAGAAAACGCAAAACGATAATCGACCATGCCTATACCCGGTAAAATAGCGATCATGGGAGGTGGCAGTTGGGCAACAGCTTTGGCAAAGCTGGCGCTTAATAATGCCGATAATATCCTATGGTACATGCGTCGAGACGACCGTATCGCCGATTTCAAACAAACAGGCCACAATCCTGTATATTTGTCCGATGTCACATTCGACACATCTCGAATACATTTCAGCTCCGACATCAATGAAATCGCCGATGCGGCCGACACATTGCTCTTGGTGACTCCATCGCCCTACATGAAGTCCCATTTAAAGAAACTGTCGGCCGACATCAGTAAAAAATTTGTCGTGACAGCGATAAAAGGAATCGTTCCCGACGAAAATATGATCGTCACCGAATACCTGCAAAATTTCTATCACGTACCGGAATCCCACTTGGCCGTAATCGGGGGGCCATGCCATGCCGAGGAAGTAGCTCTCGAACGGCTCTCCTATCTCACCATCGGGTGTAACGATCTGCAAAAAGCGAGAAGTTTCGCCGACATATTGGCGAGCCCCAAGCTGAAAACCATTATCTCCTCCGATGTAAAAGGCATTGAATATTCTGCCGTATTAAAAAATGTCTATGCCATAGCCGCCGGGATTTGTCATGGTATGAAGAGCGGAGATAATTTTCAAGCCATGCTCGTATCCAACGCCTTGAACGAAATGGATCGTTTTTTACAAGCAGTCTCCCCATGCCGGGACAGAAACATCAGCGACTCGGTATATTTGGGAGACCTTTTGGTTACCGCCTATTCCCGGTTCAGCCGCAATCACAATTTCGGATCCATGATAGGACGTGGTTACTCCGTCAGTGCCGCAAAAATGGAAATGGAGATGATTGCCGAAGGATATTTCGGCACGAAATGCATTTATGAAATAAACGAACGATATAAGGTGAACATGCCCATACTGCAATGTGTTTATGATATACTCTACAAAAAAGTATTGCCCCGGCACGCCATCGAAAGTATATATGATACATTTCTGTAATACAACTAATATAGTGAAACTATGAAATCAATCGAATTGAACATTGAAAAAGCATTAGGCACTGTATCCAAAAGCGATGTATTCGCATTGGAAGACAAAGCGAAAAGCGGCATGGAAATGCTGCACAAAGGTACGGGTAAAGGAAATGACTTTTTAGGGTGGCTGCATCTACCCTCCGAAATAACAGAAGCCCATTTAGCAGACCTCGAAGCTGCTGCAAAACAATTGAAAGACCGTTGCGAAATAGTAGTAGTCATTGGTATCGGAGGTAGCTACCTCGGAGCCAAAGCTGTTATCGAGGCTCTATCCGACTCATTCGAATTTCTTCGCTCGGAACATAAAAATCCGCTCGTACTGTTTGCCGGACACAACATCGGCGAAGACTATTTGTTTGAACTGCAAACCCTCCTGAAAAACAAATCTTTTGGCATCGTCGTCATTTCAAAATCGGGAACGACGACAGAACCCGCCATCGCTTTCCGATTGTTGAAAGAGCAGCTCGAAGCACAAGTAGGAAAAGACGAAGCCAAACATCGCATCATCGCCATAACCGATGCAAAAAAAGGTGCATTGCGTAAACTGGCCGACACCGAAGGATACAAAACTTTTGTCATTGCCGACAACGTAGGAGGCCGTTTCTCGGTACTCACTCCCGTAGGACTATTGCCTATCGCCATAGCCGGATTCGACATCAGAACGCTGGTTTCCGGAGCGGTAGCTATGGAAAAAGCGTGTGGAGAAGATATTCCTTTCGAGAAAAACCCCGCAGCGATTTATGCTGCCACCCGAAATGCTTTATATCAAAGCGGAAAGAAAATAGAAATCCTCGTCAACTTCAATCCTAAATTACACTTCTTCGCAGAATGGTGGAAACAACTCTACGGAGAAAGCGAAGGAAAAGAAAACCTCGGAATCTATCCGGCGTCTGTCGACTTCACGACCGATTTACATTCGATGGGACAATGGATTCAGGAAGGTGAAAGAACCATCTTCGAAACCGTTCTTTCGGTTGCCCAAATGAAACATACGGTAAATATCCCTTCCGACAAGGATAATCTGGACGGGCTGAATTTCCTGTCGGGAAAGAGAGTGGACGAAGTAAACAAAATGGCCGAACTTGGGACTCAAATAGCTCACGTAGATGGCGGAGTCCCCAACCTTAAAATAGAAATACCCGAATTATCGGAGCTCTATTTGGGACAACTGATTTACTTCTTCGAAAAAGCCTGCGGCATTAGCGGTTATATTTTGGGCGTAAACCCGTTTAACCAACCGGGAGTCGAAGCATACAAACGCAATATGTTCGCTTTGCTCAATAAACCCGGTTACGAAGAAGAAAGTAAAGCCATACAAGCTCGTATCTAATTAAACATAACGTAAATGTAGGAACAGCCTGCCGAATTTTTCGGCAGGCTGTTCTTTTAAAATATCTTATCAAATAAATTTTTCTATATATTTTTAATATCTTTACTCCCTACAAAACATAACCCTTAGATCATGAGAAGATTCGCTACTCTTATTTTATCGTTATGGGGAATTGCACTCTCCCACGCCGCTCTTGAAATTCCCAAAGCTCTACCCGCAACCGATATTACTGAAAATTCCTTTACCGCAAACTGGCAATCTGTATCTCAGGCTTCGGCTTACAATTTGAATGTTTTTGCCTATAAAATGGAAGATTGCGGGACAGACGCAGTAAAAGTCACAGAAAGTTTTGAGGGATTAGTACCTCGTTCTTCCGGGTCAAAACGAAATAAATACATAGACTCTAACCTATCCGTATTCCCCGAAAATTGGAAAATCGACGTGAATACCGGCTCTATTCGCCAATTATATACGACCAATGTCGCCGGAGATACCACATCTGTTTATTCGGGGAAAATAGCTCTTGCATTCGATGCCACAGGCGATTCGATTGTTACCCCTGTATTACCGGCTCCCGCCTCGAAATTTTCGTTTTGGATAAAAAACGCCAATGCCACCGGAACAGTCGCAGTTTACGGATTTGACGGCTTTCAATGGCACTCTCTTGGTGAAGCCTCAACAATCAGTTATCGAAGTGGGGGAATAGCCGATTTTTCCGCCAATATCCCGGTGGGGTGTATTCAGTTCAAAATGATTTATACCGATGAAAATCCAGATCTAAACAGTCCCACGGCTATTGACGAAATAAGTTATACTTATGGCGGTATCGTAAAAACACGGGATTATCTTGTCGAAAACAAACGAATCACAGAAACATCAGCTCCCGTCACCGGACTCAAAGACAATACCGATTATTTTTACACGGTAAAAAGCACCAACGACTCTGAAACTTCTTTGGAATCAAATACGATTGATGTATTCGGATATGCAGGTTCCCTTTCCAAACCTGTACTCAAAGAATTCACCGATATTAAAGGGGGGCAATATACAGCCAACTGGAACACAGTCATCGGATCCAACGGATATGTCGTTTACAATGTTTATACCCACATTGCCCAAAGAGACGAAACAAAAACCATTCTCCACGAAAATTTCGATGCTTTTACGGGAGGCACGATCGATCTTCCGGCAGAAGACGACGGTACAACGAATTACGACGAATATACAACTGTCCCTGACTGGTCTGTTAATTTCGGCTGCTGGACGGAAGGCATGCTCAGTGGTATCAATATTCAGACCCCCGTCATCAGCACAACCAATACAAATGGTTGTACAGTCAACGTACGAGTATATGGAGCCAAAGGAGATAAAATCGACTTTAACAACTTCTACTCACAAGATACCCCCGAGAAAGTAACCAAATTTCTCACACAAGAAGGCTATAATAATTTGACAATAGACTTTAAACATAGTAGTGAACAAATGTATATCGAATTATATTTCAGGCAACTCGATTATACCAAAGAAATCTATCTCGACGAATTCACAATGACTCAAACTCTTTCAAAGGGAGACCGGTTTAGCTATAACTACGATTATACCCTCGTCGAAGGCCGCAGGACGAACAGTTACACTTTTACAGATCTACCCAAAGCATGGGGTGACCAATTTGCATTTCGCATGAGTGCCTATGCGGTAGTGGGCGACGATCTTTACCAATCTCAATGGACAGAACTGACAGAAGTTCCCGTTCCCTCGAATATAGACAATACCCGTCGAGAAAACCAAGAGATCAAGGTTATTTCCTATCCCGGCAACACAATTATACGACTTCTTGTACCCCAAGAAATTATCATCAGCGACCTACAAGGTCGAATCGTAGCCCAAGTTCAAGGTGTTGAGGGAGATAACTCCATCTCATTGAAGCAAGGGATTTATTTGTTGCGATGTGGTAACCATTGTCAAAAATTTATCTGTCGATAACGAAGAAACGAGCAAAACGAAAATCGGATTCAACATTTAGTCGATATAATTAAAACGTTCACATTTAAAATAAAACGAGATTACCTCCAAAAGATAATCTCGTTTTATTTTTATTTCAACAGCCCGATTACTTTAAAATCCCGATAGCGGAACACAGGCTCGTGTCGATTAACTATTATAACAAATTCCAATCTAAGTCCAGATTCAATCAACAAAAACTTTGAACTCGGCAACTTGCGTACCATCTTCACGGTGAAGGACTACGATATAATAACCACGAGAGAGGCTAATGTCCGTACCACCTATAAAAACATCTTCCGAGACGAGACACCCATCAAGGGCAAATACACGAACCTGCAACTGTAAATTGTTTTTACTTCGCAAGAAAAGCGTATTATCCGAACTATAATAGATCAACTCGCCAGATGTTTTAATCGATTCAACGCCACTGCCTTCCGTTTCTTCATTATCCACCCTCAATTTCATTCGGTTAAGGTCGAGCGTCAGAATACAATGATTTGTCTTGGGAAGCACAAACTTATAGTCATTTCCCTCCTCAAACGAATTATACTCATAAATAACATCATGTTCCTCGCCAAAACGAATAGGTTCATCTTTTGTCCTAGCCACATAACAACGTTCCCAAGTTCCTCTTCTACGAAGGAATTTGAAATCGCCGGCCTCTACATCTCCTTCCCAACGATATACACCCTCTGCGATCGGGGTCATCACCATAGGATGGGCATTATCCCAACCACAAGGCATAGCCGCTCCAACAGCAAAAACCGAAAGAGGAAATGGATTCTCTACCAAATCCGGTTCAAACTTTTCGACGGTAAGTGTAAGATTGAGTAAATCGACTTTCAATTCATAATATCCATCTCCACTTCGGTCAGCCGGAATAGTCCACTTATTATCCTCTCCATTCAAACGCATTTTCAAAGGTTGTCCCACCTTTCCCGAAATAGAAAAATCTCCACTCGATGCAGGGTGATATTTATCGTCCCAGCTCAATCGTTTCAAAAACATGAAACTACCGCACTCGTCACCCTCATCGTTATAGCGCATGACACCCTTATAATAGAAAATATAAGGATATGTCCGATCCACTTCTAAGGCTTTGGCATCCTGAAACTTCCAAAATTGAATCTCTCGATTAAACGGGCCTCCTATGATATACAAGTTTTTAGGCAATTCGAGCCGTTCAGCCTTCAAACTTTTTGCATTACCATCGACTGTAAGGGTCAATCTATATACATCGGTCTCGCTCGCATACCGGATACACAACCCTCGCTCGTCTTCACCGGCCTCTCGCAAAGGTATAGAATCGCCCAAAGGATTATTACTACCACATTCATGGACATACTCCGTTATACCATCGGTCAATTTAAACAAAACTTCCGGCAAGCCACCCACGTAAACAAACTCCTTTCCATCGTCTCCCACCGGAGAAAGCACGACGGGAATCTTTAATTCAGCCGTATCTCCAACAAGCCGCCAATCTGCTCTCGCAGTTAGAACAAATCCAAACAAGAGAAGTAAAACGGCCATATTCTTGCAAAATCTTTTCATATTTTTCTCTTTTTATTATTCAATGATTACGGTTATAGCTGAACTGCATGCTCTTTTCGGTACGGAGATCACGATCTTTTTACCCTCGGCATCATACTCATAGACAGCATGCGTTCCATCGGAAAAAGTGACCTTTGTCGGAGCCTCGTTCCGATCCAAAAATTCAAGACGATAAGCCCGTTCTTCCGGCATATCGTCGAATGATCCGGTACGAGGATAAATAGTACAAGAGGTTCTTCCGTCCTCGGTATTTTGCGTAATTCTTGTAAATGTACAAGCTGTTTCATAATCAGCGTTGTTTCCGGCATCCTCATAATAATTAAATTCGCCTCTGGCTCCGGGTGTAAACTGCAAAGTGAGTGTTTCAGGCCGTTTTTTCAGGTGCATCATACGAGGATAAAGCGGAATGATAGCACCCTCGCGATAATAATAAGGAATCTGTTCACGAGTGAACGAACGAGTAACGACCGAACCACCGTCGATTAACTCACCCGTCATCACTTCATACCACTTGCCCTCAGGTAGCCAAATATCTTTTTCACTGACATTCGTTCCTTTATCCGACGAAGTGACGGGGGCTACGAGTATATCGTTTCCAAACATATACTGTCCCTCATAACGGTAAGCCTCATCTGCTTCGGGATAATCATAATACATAGGACGACACATGCCCACTCCCGTATCGTACGACCAACGTGCCATCGTATAAATATAAGGTATCAAAGCATAACGCAAATAAATGGCATCACGCATCTGCTCAAAATTAGCATATTTCCAAATGCGACGTTCGATATGGCCGGCAGCCGTAGCATGTGTACGCAATATAGGAGAGAAGACCCCGTATTGAATCCACCGCAAATACAACTCGGCATCGTTGGCTCCCTCCTGATTATGACCTCCTATATCATGACTCCAATAACCATAACCGACATTAGATGCGGTAGCTGTAAAATAGGGCTGAAAAGCCAACGAAGAAAAAGTCGCTTCCGAGTCTCCCGAAAAACCGATAGGATAACGATGATTACCCAACCCACCCCAACGATGAAAGATAAACGGCCGATTTTTTGCCTGCAATTTTTTATCGTTGAAAAACACATGATTCAACCAAAAAGTATTACCTAAATTCGGTTCATTCTGCGCAATCATCCACTGTTGCCAATCGACCCACCAAAAATCGACACCGATATTTTCATGAGGCCGTAAAATATGTTCGAAAAAGGCCTCGTAGAAATCCTTGTTTTCGATATTCCAACGAATGGTACCGTCTTCGTTAGTCAGACTATCGGCCTTTATATCAGAATAACGTCCGGCCAAATCGGCATACAAAGCATCATAATTATCCTCTTTGGGGAAAACACCATCGGCCGGATGCAAATTAAGTGTCGTATTCAAATTTTGTTCATCGTGCAACCAAGAGATAAAACCGGCAGGATCGGGGAAAAGAGCTTTATTCCAACTCCAACCGGTCCACTCGGTTCCATCGGTAGAACCGGTCTTGCCATTACGATGCCAATCCATATCTATAACGAGTACATCCATAGGAATATCACGCGAACGTATTTCATTTACAATATCGCGCATATCTTGCTCGGTATAACGTTGAAACTTAGAGTACCAATATCCAAATACATAAAGCGGAGGCAACGGAATCTTACCGGCTATCTTGGTGAAATCGCCAAGAGCCTTTTTATAATCATGCCCATAACCCATGAAATACATATCAAGAGCGGCGGTATCCTTACGTTGAGCGACCCAATCCATACCCCCATTCGTATCTCTCTCGAACATAAGACTCAGACTACCGTCTTTGCGAGGTTCTCGTTCATCGATCACAGCCCAACCAACACGAGAAAGTAACCCATTCTCCAACCATTCACGCACATCGCCCTCTGCTCTATCCAAAGTTCTAGTCGTTCCTTTCAGATTATACGGGTCTTGTTTCCCGGGATACCACACCTCTTCGACCCCGTTCACATCGAGTGTAATTTGTAAATTAGGATTACAACGATCATTGCTTACCGGATATGTACCCAGTTTATAACGCAGTTCCAGTTTATCGGTTGTAAGATAAAGATATCCGTCACGTTCCTCTTGGGTAAAATTCGGAACCGGAAGATGGCGATTAATGACTACAAAGGACGCGCGATCCTCAAACTGCAATTTCGCACTATATTCTATACGAATCATTTCGGGAGTCAACACCGTAAAGCGCATGTTACCCGACTTCACAATAGCCTTTTCATCGGCCATCGGATTATCCTGCGCCCCGACAGTACACGCAATGAAAAGTCCCAAAATACTTAGGAGTACATGTTTTTTAATCATAAATACATAAATTTTTAATAGAAAGATTAAAGTCGCTCTACCATTATGACACAAAAAATACACATACCCCCTACATACCTAAAAAATTTTTGCTTTTACATGTTTTGTTATACAATATCGATAATATTTTGAATCGAATAAAAAAGGAAAGGGCTACAAAATGTAGCCCTTTCCTTTTTTATTTTTAAACCATTCTATTTATTATTCCGCTTCATACTCTATGGCGTCGCTTTCTGTATCATCGTCTTCCAACGCCTGAGCATCCGTTAAGATTGTTTTCACAAAGGTTGGTTTCTCATTAAACAAAACGATAGCAGATTGATTCCCGTCCGGAGTAATAAACTCTACCTGAGCGGCAACACCCAAAACCTCAGTCGTAT
>ULKZ01011072.1_pt1 | contig 12504 bp, 6 predicted proteins | sample 1951231 | NCBI WGS metagenome assembly ULKZ01 (sample SAMEA4835508, study PRJEB28245) | human gut metagenome | biome: gut microbiome; material: fecal sample | place: Denmark | collected 2008
TTATCTTCATAATGATAAGTGTTAGCTTGACGATAATAATTTTTATAATCTTCTGATAAATCAGTACGAGCATTAAGATTATCTTGATAAGCTTTATATTGTTGTTGAGCACGAAGACGACCAAGAACTCTTGGGTCAGACATAAGATTACCAGCTTCAGTAACAATATCATCAAGAGCATAACCTTTAAAATCGTCAATCATAGCATCATTAATCTTACTCTGAACATTATTGACAAGAAGCTGTTTAAATTCATCTTCTTGAGCATTAAGTTCAAGTTGACCGATTTGCTTTTTCAATTCGCTTTCTTGAGCAACAGCAACATCGTGACGATTTTGAAGATAATCATAAGTTTGTCCAATAATTTGTAAATTATGTTTTGGAACATAAATATAATCAACAGTTTTAAAACTTCCAAAAGGCATAGTATATAATTTTATTTATTAATACCAAGAGTACGTAACATAAGCTTATTCACATTTGGAGCACGAAGACCAAGAACTTTCAGAGTTTCTTCATCAAGCTTAGCTTGACGTTTGTTTCTATTCCAAACATTAAAAGCATTTCCAACATTTCCAAGTAGACTACTAACAATATTAGCTCTTGCTTCGGCTTTAGCTCCGTCAATTCTAGCTTGATGAATAAGAGAATTAATTCTATTACCAGCATTAAATTGGTCAGCTTGTGCTTTGAGATTAGCATTTGCGGTAGAAACGGCAAGTCTATTCTGAACATTGGCTGTATCGGCAGCAAGACGAAGACGAGCACGATTAGCCATTTGAGCAGCAAGTGCTTGATTGTATTGGTCATAACGAGCAAGATTGCGAGCAGTAACTTCTTGCTGGTTAAGTTTGTCCTTGTTAATCAATTCAGTTTCAATATTCTCTTTCTGAGCATAAACTTGGTTCTTAGCTTCTTGTCCGCGAAGAGCGGCAAGTTGTTTACGAGCAAGACCTACACGACTATTAGAAGTATTGCGGTCAATATCTCGCATGGTACGACGAGTTTCGTCTTCTATTTTAGCAAGCTGAGGATTAGCATTATAACGAGTTTTAAGTTTAGCAGCAGCCATTAAAATAGGTTCAGGAATATCTTTCAAATCTTCTTCATTAAGTTTAATATCGCCAGGATTAGAAATAGTAGGAGCAGTAATAGTAGGTGGAGTATAACTATGAAGTTGATTAACAAAAATATTACTCATAAGAGCATCCACAGCAGACGAACCAAGATTAATACCAAATTGAATATTATCAAGATTTCGAGTTTTGGCAATATCTTCTTGATAAGGACGTTTTAAATTATCTAATACAGAAAGATAATTTATATCGTTATTAGCGTTCTTAGTAAGACGATTAACAACAGTAGGAGCTAAGTTACGTCTAATCATAGCAGTATTTTCGTCGCTTGCAGACATAACTTTAGAACCATCAAGAGGATTAATAGAAACAACTGGAACAGAAACAGATTGTTGTTTATTGTTACCCCCCGTAGAGGATGAAGAAGTATTACTTCTTGTACCAACAGGAATATTTAATATCATTCTTTGAAGAGCATCCATATCATAATTAGAATTAGGAACACTAACAGCAGGAGCTTCAACAAAGTAATGAGTTTCTCCATTCTTTTTATAAGTAGGAGCATTATTCGCAAGACCGTTAACTACATTGCGAGCAAGTTGTGAAGTAGTAATATCAGTAGTAGGAATATCAATATCATTATCTATAATATTAGAATTTGTATTAGGAAGAGGAATAGCTTCGTTTCTATTATAATTAATAGTATCACCTACATTATATTTTTTATCATTAATTCTAAAACCGCTACCAACTTTAGCTTTAGCTCGACCACCAATACTAAATTTATGAGTTCTTTTTTCAGTTTCAGAAATAACATGTGCAACAGAAGTATTATCTTGTTTAGCATCCAAAGGTTTTTGAGAAATATCAGCAGTAACTAAACGATTGTGTAAATCAGCCCAACCAACCCTACGAGGTTTTTCAGGTTCTTTGTCAACAGTACCTTTTGGCATAATTATAGCAGAAGTCAAAAGACTAAGATTATGAAGACCAGGTTTAGAATAACGTCCATTAAAACGAAGTTTTCTTTCACCGCCATAAGCAAAAGCTTCACGTGACGGAGTATGAATTAAACCATTACGAACATTACCATTTATAGAAATAACTTTTCCCATTTTAGATTTACGTTTTGTTCCATATTTAGCAGCATAAACAGGAACGGTGTTAAGATTTATATTGTTAAGATTAAGTTGATTAGGGTCGTTGCGCATAGCAACATTATTAAGCAAATCAATTACTTCGTCTTCTTTAAAAGTATTAATAAGATTATAATCAGTAGCAGTTTTGCGAAGTTCTCGAAAACTATCTTTATCATAAATAATATTCGGGTCAAGATTATTAGCTTGACGGAACTGCATCAAACGAGAATAAACTTCGGTAGGACGACGAAGATAAGTAGAAGAACTTGAACTTCCAAGTATATCACTAATTACTTGTTCTTGTTCAGTAGCACGAGAAGCATGAGCATTTTCGTGAGTACGAACAGTAGAGTCTTTAGCAAATTCTTCTTGATTAACATAACTACTATGCGTAGGAGCATGATAAGCACCACCAATAACTCCTTGACCAGTTTCTGGAGTATTAAGTCTAAGCTTCATACTTTGAGCATTGCGAGCAATCTCTTTACGATAATCGGTATCACTAATAGAAGGAGTACGAATAGCAGCACGTTTACCATAATTCATAGCAAAGCCAATAGGAGAACGAAATTCACGAGCAGTATTACGACTTTCAGCTTGACGTTCAAGACGACCATCTCCTAATTGATTATTATAACGACCAGTAGCTAATCGAGAAGCATTCCAAGTATCAAGAAAATCATTTTGGTTAGTAGGAAGATTGCCACCTAATGGTTTCTTATTAATATTACCATGAAATTTTACATCAATAGCTTTATCTTTTCCTATAATGTCACCAAGAAGTTCTTCATAAACACCGTTAGTAACATTTTCAACAGTATTATAAATATACTTAAAAGGATTAGAAGTTAACCCAGCACGAACAGACTTAACCAAATAATGAGCGTTCCAAAGAGATTTATCGCCAATGATACTATTAGCCACCAAAGAATCAACTTTGGAATAAGGAGCTTCTTCAAATCTAATAGCAGTTCCATCTTTAGTGAGGATGTCTGTAACAGTCTTATTATTCCCAACATTATTGCGATTAAGACTCCGTAAAACAAAATGTTGGTTAATATCATTATTATTATCATTTTTATATCTATCGGATTGTTTTCCGTCAACGTTAGTAACTCTTCCATTTCCACCTAATTTCTTTTTATTAGTTTTATTTTCATCTGTTGCAAGATTAACAGATTCTTTACCGATATTATAAGCATCAACAGTAGTATTTATACCTCTACTTGCAGCAGCAAAATTTTCATAATTAGCCCAATTACTATCACTAAGTTTATTATATCTATCAAAATAATGAATAGCTTTGTTGTAATTTTTAATATGTTCGCCTTGAATTCTATCAAGGTCAATATCGCCGCCAGGAGTATATATTTCTCTTCTACGCATTCGTTCTGCTAAAGTTCCATCACGAGCGGATTGATTAAAAGAACTAATAGCTTTTTGAAGAGTTTTATCACGATTTACAACATCAGAAATTTTCTTACCTTCTTTAATAAGGGATTGGTTTTTGGTAAGACGCCCAAGTCCCCGAGTAAGCTTACTAAGTACACGAGCACCAGGAAGCACAGACAAACCAGCCAAAACCATTTCGGCATTACTTCTATCATTATTGCGAGCATTAATGATATCGAGAACCCCAGAAATAGGAGTAGGGTCAAATAAACCAACAAAGGCATCTGTCCATTCGCGAGCTTTTGCAGCTCTTTCATAATTCTTTGACGCATCATAAATTTTACCACCATTTTCATATTTAGTACCATCATCGTTAATACGATTTCTATCTTTAAATTCTTCTTGAGCATTAAAAACAGCATCGGGATTAGCTCCACCCATTACAAGTTCGGCTGGACTATTGCCTTGAAGAAAAGGAACAGAAGAATAAACACGAACTTCTTTAGGAGTAACTTTCATAACTTCTTCTCCCTCAACTTCAAGACCAGTTTTTGGGTCAGCACCAATATCAACTCCGCCAGCAGAATGTTTCCTGCCTTTTATGTAATAGAAATTATTACCAAGAGGAATAGCATTTCCACCACGAACTATATTAGGAACATATTTACCGCCACCAGCCGCTAATATAAGACTTTTTCGATTATTAATCTTTCTCATATCAATAATTTTAAAATATTCATTTTAAGGCTCGCCACGGCATTTTATCTCAATCGTGATAGATTAATCATTTTCGAGGATAAAATGCCATACAGCGAAAGTCTATGCTATTAGCGGGCACGTTTTACTAACTTTTTACGCCCTCCATTACGATAACGAGGCTGATACATGGTATTACTTCCAGCAGTAATAGCAGCAGTAGGAGCTTGACCAAGAGTATTCATGGCAACCATATTATTATTTTGAGCATTAGCATAACTTGCTTTATTTTCTCCAACTTGACGACCAGTAAATTTATCAGCAACACCGTCATAAACTTCTAAGTCAGCAGGGTCATAAATTCTATAAGTATTAGTACGATAATTAAGCTTAGTAGCAGTTGGAGTATAAGTTGCTCCTGTATTAGCAAATATACTACCAATACCAGAACTAACACCACCAACAACATTACCAAGTAACTGCCCCGTAGAGGATTGCATAAACGAGCCAAGACCAGCTTTGCTTCTTCCTTTACGGGGGGTGGCTGTGCCGCAAGCAGCTTTAGCACGTGTTCCACAAGCAGCAGCTTTTCTTGTACCACAAGCAGATTTACTACGACCACCGCATTTACGAAGTTTACGCTTACCACCACAAGTCATAAAACGGTTACGAAATTCTTTATCAAGTTCAGCTTGATTAGCATATAACGCAGTAAGACCAGCAGCGTTTTCGATACCAGTCTTCTTAGCAGCAAGTTCATTCTGTTCACGATTGAGCTTTTCCTGCGCTTGTACATTTAAAACATTTTGCTCATATTGAGCATCAATAGCAGCTTGTTGATTTTGATACTGCGTATCAATAGCATTTTGTTGATTAAGAGCATTTATTCTTTCAGCTTCGGCTTGGGCAGCAGCTTGTTTCTTTTTCTTCTTATTACCTAAAATACCACCGATAATTCCACCGACAGCACCAATAGCAGCACCAATAAATGCTTTATCACGACCTCTATCATAATATTTCTTTTCCATATCTTATGTATTGAAATAAGCTTGTATATCTTTAATTAAAACTTTTTTATTAGTATTTCTAAAAACAAAACGAACAATGACATATTTACCAACCATAAGTTTTGCATCAACAGCAGTTTGATTATATTCAAGTTCGTTGTTATATTTACCAGTAATACGACCAAATATTTCTTGTTCTTTATAACTTTTAAGTTTATTATAAAACCAATTAAAATTCCAACGACCAAATTCATAAACAGGCTTCTTATATTCAGCAACAGAAGCACGTTCTTCGTTAAGATTACAGTAATCTGAATAACAACAATTAGTATAAAGATAACAACCAAGAGCATCAAAATAGTCATCTTTTTCTTTATTCAGCATATAAGTTATAAAGTTAACAATCTTAATATCATTAGGATTAGTAGAATTAAAATAAACATCAATATAAGAACAAGTTTTACTTTCAATAAGTTCATTGTTCATAAATTCATTTAGCACATCATCTTCATATTCGTTATACACATCTTTAGTAAATTGACGAATACGATAATAATTATTAGTAAAATCTATAAGATAAAAATTATCTTTAAGACTAACAAATTTATAATCAGAAGTATAACTATGGCTGCTAAGCCAATCATTATTATAAAGACTATAACTAAGAATACAAGATTTCCAAGCACCAGCAGAATCTTTCTTCATAAAGTTAAATAAAAGACGAGCATTGGCAGAATCATAACCGATATAAATACGGTCAGCAGCATAAGCTTCAACAAACTTAGTTATATCATTATTGATTTCTTCAACAGAACCAGCATCAAATTTATAAAATTTACGAGCATTAGAATCATAAAAGATATAGCCAAAATCGCCATTAATATAAGAAATAAAATCTTGAAAACCACAAATACCAAACTTAGTAGTAAAGACTTCTTTATAATCAACTTCAAATACATCTGGCATTAACATCTGAACTGTTTGCTCATTTGTTTTAAGTTCATTGTTAATATCAAAAGCAAAAAGACTTTTCTCTGTATGAACAAGAAGATAAGTACCAGCAGCAACAATATTAGTAATATCACCTTTATTCTCACTTATAATCTTATAGCTTTCAGGAGATATATGTTTCCAAGCATTAACAACACTTTCATCACCGATAACGTTAGTACGATAAACAGTTTTGGAATATTGTTCACGCTTATAAAGCTCATTAGTTTTATTGTAATTAACAATAATACGACGATAGAAAGAATAATAATTAGAAGTAAGATTATACAAATCATTAATACGAGAAGGGTCTATAATAAGATTAGAACCTTGAGTATTTTCAGAACCGTCATTATAATTATAATAAACAGTACGAGGGGACATATTAACTTTCTTCCCCATAAGAAAATAATGACTTTCATGAACAAAAGTAAAAGAATAAATCAAAGGTTTATTAGCAACAGTATCACCATCACCGTAAAACTTAGTACCAGTAGTAGCATCATAAGGATTCCAATCTACATCACTAAAAATAATACCATGAGGATGAAAAGTAAATACTGTACTAACATTCCAATAATAATTCCAAGCATAATTAACTTTAACATCAGCATTATTAACTTTTACAGTAGACTTACCATAAGTATAATTAGCATTAGGGTTATATTCTTTAACATATTCAATATAACCAAGAGAAATAAGATTCTTATCTGCATCTCTATAAAGTTCCGAATAATCATCAGTATAAACATCACAAAGAGTAGTACCGTGGTGGTCATTAAAACCAGACGAAAGCTGAATTTTAAGAACACCCTCTTTACCAATATTATCAAAACTATTAGGCGGAAGAATAGAAGTAGAATTAATACCAGTGCTTGCGTTTGCGGCAGTAGGATTGTTAAGACGAGTATTAAGATTACCGTCATCGGTATATTGGAAATAGCAAACTTCGCTTATTTTATTAGCATCGGTTTTACCACCAACAATACTAAATTCAGGATAATTAAAACGACAAGGACTATCGGCACTACCAGTATTTTGTCCTTTGACATCATAAAGATATTTGTCAGCTTGAGTTATAAAACCACTACCGATTTCAACATATTCAGGTTCGGCATAACTAATAAAATAGCCAACAAAACCCTCAAGCATAGGAATATGTTCAAAGACAATTCCACCAAGAGCGATTTTATCGGCAGGACAAACACAACGGCAAAATCTATTATTATCACTTCCAAAAATAGTACAGGTAAGTTTAGTTCCCTCAACAGAAGGAGTTCCACTATTAGCAGTTAAAATAGGAACACCGTCTGTATAAGTTCCATTTGCATAAACATAATGAACAAAGAAACAATAAACTCCACGACGACCAGGCTTAGGTTTAAAGAAATTAATAGCTTCGGAAACTTCCGGATAATCACCTTCATCTCTATCAACAGCAGTTATAACAACGTTTCCCATTTTAGCAAGAAGCTGTCCATAGTCAGTTTCATTTAAAAACGGTTTGTTTTTATTAGCAATTTTATAATTAGCAAGATAAACTCTATTACGATAATTATCAAGAGTTTTAACATTATAAAAATTAAAAGGTTCATTGGTAAGTTCTTCAAGTGACATAGTTTCAAAACTATTATCAATTGTAAACTCAACCATAGTACCAATACTTTTCTTATCCCAAACAACAGCTTCGGTAGAAGCATTTCCATTTACAATAGCAGCAAGCTGATATTTAGTATAATTCTGTCTTGTATCAGTAAATATACGAACTTGAACAAGAAGATTGGTATTAGTATAATCATCGTCTTCTGAATAGTAATCTTGAATTTTACCACTACCTTTACCGTCACCAGCGTTATAATTGAAAACTGTTTTAGGAGTAGTAAGAGCTTCTAAGTCTGTTACTTGAACAGGATAACCAATAGGAAACCAAATAGTATTATAATAATCATCAATCCAATAACGTATAAAGAAAATATAAGTACCTTTCTTAATACGATTACCATTGACAAATTTAACATCGCCAAAGTTAGAAATAGGAGCAGTAGCTAATTCTGTATATAGTTCATCACTATCTTGAGTATATTGATATAAGTCAACATCTTTATCAATATTGATACTTTTAAGAGGACAATCTTCTGTGGGATTAAGTTCACTAATACAAACTATAAGTTCGTTGTTAACATTATAAGTATAAGTACCAAAAACTTCACCACCACACCAATGCCAATTAATGCCAACTTTAACAGGATTATTAGAACCTATCGGCTTTCTAATATCAACACGATAAATATCATTGTTATTAAAGAAAACAAGAAACTCTTCGTTACATTCAATGTGACCAACTATTTTAGCATTAACTCCATGAAGATAATAATCAATAAGACCAGGTTCATTACAAATAGTTTCAGTATCTTTATCAATCATTATATTACCAGCATGAACTAAGTCGCCTTCTTTAAGATTTTCATAAGGACTATCAAAATTAAGTTTTTGATTAATTCTCATAGCAGTAATTATTTAGGAAATGTATAATTATAAAAATAAGAACGCCAAGCATCACCAGCATAATCATTTTCATTTTGAGCATCAGCAATAACAGAAGCTTTGGCTTTATCTTTAAGTTGCATCCACATATAATAAGGATTAGTTCCATATTGAGAAGCAGCAAGATTAAAAACAGGATGTTTCATACCACGAGTAAGCATCTTATACATACAGTAATAAGCAAGAGCTTCGATAAGAATACCGTTGTTAGGAACAACTGGAATTTCTCCTTGAAAATAATTACTATGTTCAGTTTCTATTTCAAGATTACGAATAATAATTTCACGAGCATCCCAATTAAGTTCAATAGTATTATTATCAACAATGATATAGTTCCGATTATCCTCTACGGGGGAGATATATTGGTCACCAACTCTATGCCGTCTATTAAAAACGTCTGTATTAACATGTTCAGAAACAGCTCCGATATAATCTTTATCAGAAGCTCCATCAGTAATATAAACAGTATTAGAACCACTAAGTTGAGTGTTATCAAGTTCACTACTATCACCCCCCGTAGAGGATGAACATGAACATCCAGCTTTACTCTCTCTAAGAGAACGAACCTCACAACCATTACTATCATAAACAGCAAAGCCCTTGCTATTAGTAATAGGACAAGGGCTATGAACAATACGATTTCTTACAGGAAGAATTCGTTTTTTATATGTAGTTCTAAAAACTTTAAGTTGGCTCATTGCATCAAAACACCAAGCAGGAACACGAGCAATCCAATCACTGTTATCAGGATTGAAATCGTTGTCTATTTTGGCTATTATGTGCTCCAAGACTATATTCTTTTTGTTCTGCATTTCTAATAAAATTTAGATAAGACATAGGTTCAAAAGCAAGAAGAATACCAAGTTTAAATCTCATATCAAATTTGGTATGATAAATATCATCAGCAGTTTTACACATAGCAGCAATTTCTTCTTGGCTCATACCACGATATTTAAAATCAATTCTATCTTTACGTTCAAACTTAATATTAACGTTTTTATAACGACTATTATCAATAAGTTTAAATTCATAATAATAATCATTAGTTTTATAAACTTTATAAGGAACACCGTCATACTTAATACCACGGAGTTTGCAAGCAGCAGCTTCGTCTTCATTATAAAGTTTTTTACCAGCAGCAAGAATTTCTCGTTTCTTTTTATTAGTAGCATTAAAATCAATAACAGGTTTCTTAGAAGTAACTTTCCAACGATTGCAAACAATATTGCCAAGACCACCGGCAACTTGATAAGCATAACCTTCAAGAATACATTTCATAACTCCATAGTTATAAAAACGTTGAACAAGTTTTCTATATTCAGTAATAGTAAGCCTCTTTTTACGTTCTTCAAGTTTAAGACTTTGAGTAACACCGTAAACGTTCTTTTGAACTTGTAGATACTTTAGGAAATTAAGATAAGTAAGACGTTTATGAACATCAGTAGTAACAAACTCAGAAGTACGAGTTTTAGTACGACAAGCATCGAAATCAACAGCATTGATTTCATTGTCGTCACCAATATTATTTATATCAAGATTAAAGAACTCGTTTATAATTGCTTTTTTATTAGCAACAAGTCGATAAAGCCTTTTGCGAAGACTAATAAGATTATTATAATCTTCTTTGTTAATATCATAGGCTTTATTAGCATCCTCTATGAATTTACCATAATAGTATTTAATATCAATATCTGGACGCATAGATTAACGAGTTAGATTTTCAACAGGTGTTTCATTTCCCTCACGTGCGACATTAAGAAGATTACGTTTAAAAATAATATCCTTAATTTGACCAATCATATCTTCAGGAAGAAGAAATTCATTATCATCAAGTTCTTCACTATCATCATAATCAGAATGATGATATTCTCCAGCAGCTTCAACGGTTTCTTCTTTAATAAGATGAGGATACTCAAAAGGAGATTCGACAGTAATATAATTAATGTTGTCAAGAATATCATTACTATTGCTATAAATATAAAGATATTCATTTATATAGTCGTAACGAAGAATACAACAAAGACCGACAAGTTGATTATAAAATTGAGCAGCATGTTCACGAACGAAAGGAACAGAAAGATTATATACACCAGAAGTACGAATAGATTGAAAAGGAGTATTGTTGATAAGACGAATCGGACGAGGAACTTTATTCTTAGTTCGTTTAATAAGAGGAAGATTTAAATCTTTAGTACCATAAACATCACCATCAGGAACATCTATAAGTTCAAGTCTAAAACGTTGTTCAAGACCTTTGTCAGTATAACCGTGACGTTCATAACTTTGCCGAATAAGTTCATTACGAGTATGAATAATTGCCTGCCGAATATTTCGACGAACTGCAAGGGTATTCGGAGAACCAGCAGCATGAGCAATCTCACTAATTAATTGATTAAGCGTTGCCATAGGATGATTAGGATTAATAACATTAATAACACAAAAATACATTATTAATAATAACTTCCATGTTATCAGCAAGATAAAAATAAAACGGTAACATGTTTTCACAACATATTACCGTTCACAATTAAATCGACAATTACAGTTTTAGTAATTTCGTGGAAGAAACTTATTTTAAACAACTTTTAAAATGGTCGATGTCGGCAGCTTCAAGAACAATATCTTTATCAATGCCGGGAATACCAATCTTAATTTTACCATTACCGATAGTAACACCACCAAACAAATCGGGATATTCTTTCGTAGCAGCAACAATAAGATTATCTGTCATTTTGCCAAGAAGCGGTTCTATATCAACAGTACCATTATCTTTTCCTAAAGAAGATGTATATTCAGAATTATTTACAGTCCATTCAAATCTAAATAAACCGGGCTTAACAGTAGTATCTTTATATTTAGAACAAAGACAACGTATATCTGTCTTATCAAACCAAATTCTACGAGCTATAATAGTGTAATCATCAAGAATAGGCAAACCGTAGGCTTTGCAATATTGTTTACCAGCATAACAAAGAGAATTAGGATAATCTGGAATTTGAGTAATAGTTATATCAGTATTCTCATTTGGGTTGTTTATAGCAAATCCGGTAAAAATTCCAGTTGTACCAGTCATATAACACTTAGGAACAGTATAAACACCGTCTTTATTTATGATAAACTGTTTTTCAATTCCTTCCTCATTTCTATAATAGTATATAATAGTTTCATTAATAACACCATCTACTTTAACATTAAAGCTTTCTACATCTTTAATTAAACTATTATAAGCTTTATTACATTTATTAGAATCTTTAGTAAGTTGTGCAAATTCAGGTTCTGCATATTGATAACCTTGATAAGTAGTAAAGTCAACAGCATAAATTCCAACACCACTATTCAACTTCCCTTGAAAACCATACATATAAGCATCAAGTCCATTTCCACTGAAATCTTTAAGAATAGAGGTAGGAAGTTGCTCAATAGTAGCTTCTTCTGTTACTGTTTGAGGATTACAATAAAAGCCAAAATTCTTTTGAACTCTAACGCTGGCAGGTAAATGATAGATACCACTTTTATCAATAGCAATAGTACCTACTGTACCGTCTTCTTTGTTGTATTTATATGTTATAGCAATATTACCTGTATATTTAATATCGAATCCATCAGTAGAAGCATTAAAACCTCTATAAGCTATAACATATTTCAATTCTGTGCCAGCAG
>ULKZ01014817.1_pt1 | contig 12357 bp, 10 predicted proteins | sample 1951231 | NCBI WGS metagenome assembly ULKZ01 (sample SAMEA4835508, study PRJEB28245) | human gut metagenome | biome: gut microbiome; material: fecal sample | place: Denmark | collected 2008
TTCCAGAAACGATGCAGTTTATTCAAAATAGTTTAAGCTAAAGAAGCAACTTGCCGAGTTTGAATAAATGCATAGACAAAAAAAGAAAAATAGTCTATAATTGTATTAAATAAATATATAATTCTGAAAATATACAGGTAACTGCCGAGAAGGAGCGACGCAGTTGCCTTGTTCAGATACCGGGGGGTATAAGAACACAAGGAGGAACCAATATGCGTATCGTAGAGAAACTGCTGTACGGGATTGGTGGCTTGCTGGCGCTTATACTTTTTTTTATTCTTCTATGCCATTTTAATCCGAATATAACAGCAAAATTAGGTAATTCCATGGCTGGGCAGGAGCAGACAACAGCAGTGCCGGATGCAGCCACAACAGCAGATATATCAGCATTACCAACACAAACTACATCCACCAGTCAGAATATACCGGATGTAATCAATGTAGCTGCCCAGATTCCACAGGATGATGGAATCAGTACACAGCTATCAGGAGAAGGCGGCTATCAGGCGCCGGATGAGAATTCCATAAATGTACCTGGCAAAGTATCAGGCTTAAATGGTCTGGAAGTTGTAGAGGGCAAAGGCACTGAGATTACAGATCATAAAGCACAGGAGCTGAAGCAGACATTAGGCAAGGGCAATACAGGAGATGGACTTACCTTTGATGAGGTGATATATCCGTATTACCAGATGCTTAATGATACCGGTAAGGCGCTGTACCGTCAGATCTATGCCAATGCACAGGATCTCAGGAAGAGCTTTGCACCGGTAGAGGCTGTTTCTCCGGCTCAGCTTCGCAATGCTTTTATGGCAGTATGCAATGATCACCCAGAACTGTTCTGGATGAATACAGCATATGGGTATCAATATGCACCGGATGGAAGCATTGCTGAGATCGACCTGTCTTTTAATATTACAGCAACACAGATGGATACGGCAAAGGCGGCTTTTGAGGCAGGCGCTAAGGAGATTCTGGATCAGACCTATGGAAAATATACAGATTATGATAAGGAAGCAGCAGTGCATGATGCGATTCTTGATTCTGTTGTATATGATAAGAACGCACCCGTGAACCAGAGTGCATACAGTGCATTGGTAAATGGAAGAACGGTATGTGCAGGATACGCGAGGGCTTTCCAGTATATCATGCAGCAGTTGGGGATTCCCTGTTATTATGTAGAAGGGCATGCCGGCGAGAATCATGCATGGAATATCGTGAAGCTGGATGACGGATATTATAATGTGGATACGACCTGGGATGATACCAATCCCAACACGTATGATTATTTCAACTGTTCCGATGCAGATTATTCCAAAAACCATGTAAGGAGAGAGCTTTCTGTGTATCTTCCTCCCTGCAATGGAACAAAATACCGTAATCTGGAAGAGAATACACAACCAGAACAGGATAATAATACGCAGGATATTGTCTATGTAGGATATGTTACACCAACGCAGACTACCACACCTTCACAGTCAACAACCACGACAACGACTACTACGACACAGACTACCACACCGGATACAACTACAACAGGGCAGACAACAACAAGTGATAGTACAACCACCAGTGGAACGACCACACAGACCAGAATCACGGCACATGCAGTAAGCAATGCAGCCGGCAGCACGGATACGATTTCTGCGCTGGATGACTATTATGTAGATTGCCTGTCGCACATTCTGGACAGTAACAGCAATCCGGTTACTTTTACTAATGTAGTATCAGATGAGACACTGTGGAAGAAAATCGTAAAAGCATACGAAAAAGGTGATTTCGAGGAAGGCTATGCGATTAGGGCTTTGGTAGAAAAGCATATGGGAAGCTGTACAGTGGATGTGACAGGAACCTTGCAGTCAGATGGAACCTACAAGGTAACACATACTTTTACAATGAGATAGCAGAGGATGATAAAAGGCATTCTACACTTTATACAAAGTGGGAATGCCTTTTTTGTGTACACTTAACAAATTGTCACACTTTACGAAAAAAAGCGAAATTTTTATATGGACGAAATGGAAAAGGAGGGGTATACTAGGCGGGTAACATGATGATAATCCAGAGGGAGGTATTACAACGTGAGAAAAAGAATGACAGCAGGATTCATGGGTATTCTTATGATACTTATGACAGTATTTACCTGTTTTGTTCCTGGGATGCAGGTACAGGCAGCAGGTAAGACATTGATCGTACATTATGGGGGTCGTGCAGATGACAATTATGAAGGATGGAATCTGTGGCTCTGGGAAGAAGGAAAAGACGGCCAGCAGGTAGACTTCACTGATACAGATGATTATGGGCAGGTAGCGGTGTATCAGACCAACCGTACACCGGCAAGCATCGGTTTCATTGTACGTCTGAACCAATGGGAGGATAAAGACATAGCAGATGACCGCTTCGTGACAATGGATGGTGATACCGTAGAGATATGGCTTACCAGCGGGGAAGCAGAATATGCCACACAGGCTCCTGATGGTGCAGCCACTTATGATCTGCAGGCATTGGAAGAAGCCAGACTGCACGTATATGAAGAAGCAGATGCTGCTAAGCTTAATATCCACTATTATAATTTTGCACAGAGCTACAGCAAAGATACTATAGAAGCCTATGCATGGGCAGGTACAGAGGTAGGCGGCAGCTATCCTTATGTGGAGACAGATGATTATGGTGCGGTATTCCACGTAGGCTTAAAACCGGAGGATGGTGTTACAACAGCTGGTTTTAAGATCATTGAAAATGGTGATGCGGATGCTGCAGCAGAGTATGAGGCAGACCTGACCAAGGCAACAGATCAGACTTTGGATGTATATGTTGTGGAAGGTAATCCTACATTCTGGTATGATAAGAGTGAGGCGGTATTTGAGCCGGTGATCGCAACAGCAGCTTTTAAGGATACGACAAGTAAGGAGATTGTGCTTACTGTGTCAAAGCCTCTTCAATCTGACGCAGCAGATGCATTTGAAGTGACAGATGATGAAGGAAATGCATATCCTGTTGCACAGGTAGAGATTGTAAATGACAAAGAAATTACACTGATCATGGAAGAAGAGCTTGCTTTATCAAAGGCTTATTCTGTGAACAGACAAGGATATGAAGGATGTTCGGTATCTATGGATAAAATTATTGGTTCTACATATTTTGATGAAGAATTGGCATATGACGGTGATGATCTGGGGGCTGTCTATACGAAGGAAAAGACAACCTTCCGTATATGGGCACCTACTGCCGTAGAAGTATCACTTAACCTATATGAGCAGGGTGATGGTGACAATTTAATGGAAACGATTCCAATGACAGCAGATGTCAAAGGAACCTGGGTATGTGAAAAGACAGGGGATCTGAATGGTGTATATTATACTTATTCAGTAAAGATTGGGAATAAAGTAAATGAAGTCGTTGACTTATATGCAAGAAGTGCAGGAGTAAACGGCAACAGAGGTGAGATTCTTGACCTGGAAGCTACCAATCCGGATGGATTTGATGCAGATGTCAGACCTGCATTCAGTAACGCAACAGATGCAGTGATCTATGAACTGCATATCCGTGATCTATCTTCTGATGCTTCTTCAGGAATCCAGAACACAGGTAAGTTCCTTGGATTGACAGAACGTGGAACGAAAAACAGTGAAGGACTGGCAACAGGGCTTGATCATATTCTGGATCTGGGAGTGACTCACGTACAGATTCTGCCAAGCTATGATTATGCTACAGTAGATGAGACAAAGCTTGATACAGCACAGTTCAACTGGGGTTATGATCCTAAGAACTATAATGTACCTGAAGGTTCTTACAGTACAGATCCTTACCATGGAGAAGTGCGTGTCAATGAAATGAAGCAGATGATCCAGACACTTCATGAGAATGGAATCCGTGTGAATATGGACGTTGTATATAACCATACTTACAATCTGGCAGATTCCTGGTTCCAGAAGACGGTGCCGGACTATTACTACAGAAAGAATGGCGACAACTATTCAAACGGTTCAGGCTGTGGTAATGAGACAGCTTCAGAACGTGCCATGATGCGTAAGTATATTGTAGATTCTGTTGTATACTGGGCAACAGAATATCATGTAGATGGTTTCCGGTTTGACCTGATGGGCGTACATGACCTGGATACCATGAAAGCTGTCAGGGAAGCACTGGATCAGGTAGATCCTTCTATCATGGTATACGGTGAAGGATGGACCGGTGGAGAGTCTGCATTACCGGAAGCACAGCAGGCAACGAAGAACCATACTTACCAGTTAGACCGGGTAGGTGCTTTCAGTGATGATATCCGAGATGGAATCAAGGGTAATGTATTTGATTCCCTTGATAAAGGCTTTGTAAGTGGAAAAGAAGGCATGGAAGAGAGCATTAAGTTCGGTGTTGTAGCAGCCACTCCCCATCCACAGGTCATGATCTCCAAGAATGATAAGAAGAGCACGAACTGGTCAGGACAGCCCGGACAGAGCATTAACTATATATCCTGCCATGATAATCTGACCTTCTGGGATAAGCTTGCCATTTCCAATGCGGATGACAGCGAAGCTGCCAGAGTGAAGATGAACAAGCTGGGAGGTGCGATCATCCTTACCTCACAGGGTGTATCTTTCATGCAGGCTGGTGAAGAAATGCTTCGTTCCAAGCCAAATGAGAAGTCAGAGAGCGGGTTTGATGAGAACAGCTACTGTTCTCCTGATGCAACGAACAGCATCAAATGGGATAATAAGGGCAATGTGATTGATACCTATGAATATTATAAAGGTCTGATTGCGTTCCGTAAGGCACACAGTGCGCTGCGTATGACAACAGCAACCGATATTCAGAATACACTTACCTTTATGAGTGGACTGGATGCAAATGTAGTGGCTTATACCATTAAGGGTGAGGAACAGGGCGAAACAGCACAGAATATTGCAGTCATTTATAATGGCAATCCTGATGCGGTCACAGTAAACTTACCAGCAGGCGCATGGGATATCTGTGTCAATGGTGAGAAGGCAGGCTGTGAATCTCTTGGAACAGCCGAAGGTTCTGTTACAGTAGAAGGTATCTCTGCCATGGTCCTGGTACAGGGTGATGATACTCTTGGCAAGGCTTCCGCAAAGGATGAGCAGGCAGATACAACAGTAGAGAATGCACAGCAGACAAAAGGCGGTATCTCCACACCGGTTGCTATTCTGTCCGCAATTCTTGTAATTGCAGTAATTGTTGCAGTAGTTCTCATTCGTAGAAAGAAATAAATAACTTCATCCTTTTACCTTGCCAAAGTGAATACCGTCAGTTATGATACTGCTATGAGAGTAGTGTGAAAAAAGAATTTTTCACACGCAAAGGCATGGTAATTATTATGATTGGACAAATGGCAAAGGAGAATAGATATGTATCAGGTTATTGATGGTAAGAAGATTTCCCAGGAAATCAAGGATGAATTAAAAGAAAAAGCAGCTGCCATGGCAAAAGAGGGCAAAAAGGTAGCGCTGGCTGTTATTCAGGTAGGAAATGACCCTGCTTCCAGTGTTTATGTCAGAAATAAGAAAAAGGCATGTGAATATATCGGCATCGAATCACTTTCCTATGAACTGCCGGAAGAGACAACTGAGGAAGAACTGGTGGCGCTGATCGAGAAGCTCAATGCCGATGCCGGAGTAAATGGCATTCTGGTACAGCTGCCATTGCCTGAGCAGATCAACGAAGAGAAGATTATCCAGACAATCTCTCCAGACAAGGATGTAGATGGATTCCATATGCAGAATGTAGGTGCATTGTGTACCGGAGGAAAAGGTTATGTATCCTGTACCCCGCTTGGAATTATTACCTTATTAAAACGCTCTGGAATTGAGATTGCCGGTAAGCGCTGCGTAGTTATGGGAAGAAGCAATATTGTAGGTAAACCTATGGCAATGCTTCTGCTTAGAGAAAACGGTACAGTAACCATATGCCACTCCAAAACACAGGATATGAAGGAAATTACCAGACAGGCAGATATTCTGGTGGTTGCAATTGGCAAACCAAAGTTCGTGGATGAGACCTATGTGAAGGAAGGCGCAGTAGTCATTGATGTAGGAATCCATAGAAATGCGGAGAATAAGCTTTGTGGTGATGTTGACTTTGACAAAGTTGCACCACATACAAGTGCAATTACTCCGGTTCCAGGTGGCGTAGGTCCTATGACAATTGCCATGCTGATGAATAATTGTGTCAGCTCAGTTGAATAATTAGTATACTTTCCCACTTATTGTGATGTGTTCCATGGCATCATAATATGTGGGAATTTGTAATTGTAAGAATAATCAGACAATACTATACAATATCACTGAAACAAGTTGTAAGTAATGCTAAAATGTATGAAAATTATACAGAAAATCTTGAAAAATTCAGAGTAAAGTGTTACACTACAATTACAAACAGAGAAGAAAAAAGAAAGAAAAAATAACAGACATCGACGTCTGGGAACAGGAGGTAAGTCCATTGGGAACGCCGGAGAGCTTCCATCAATATGACAGTGGTAATACTTAGTAACTCTTCGAGGGAAAGACCTTAAATAAATATGTGAATAGGAACAGAAATCAAAAAGAGTTGAGATTAACATTTAAGGTAACGAAGCAAGTAGTCATATTGAACAATACCATAATAATTGAAGTGATAGATGAGTCACAGAAAAGAGTAAAAATTGGATAACGAATTTCATTAGAGCGACCGTTATATCATAAATAAAATAGGTATGACGGTCGCTCGCTGTAATAATGGTAAAAGGGAGTGCGATAATATGGAGCTGAAAGATTTTATGAATATGAATAAGCTTCAGGAGATACAAAATAATTTCTCTGAGGCAACGGGCCTGGCGGCAATCGCTGTAGGCAAAAACGGAGAATATATTACAGAAGGAAGTAATTTTACAGACTTTTGTATGAAATATACCAGAGGGTCAAAGGAAGTCAACAGACGTTGCGTAAAGTGTGATAATGAATGTAGCGGTACATATTTCTGCCATGCCGGGCTTATGGATTTCTCTGTAGATATTGTAGTCAATGGGGAGAAAATGGGAGCCATTATTGGTGGGCAGGTATTACCCAAACAGCCGGATGAAGAGGAATTCCGTAATACTGCCAAAGAACTTGGAATTGACCCTGAAAAATACATACAGGCACTTCGTAAAGTACCGGTCAGTACTGAGAAGAGAATACGATCATCTGCTAATTTGTTGGGAATTATTGTAAATCAGCTGGTAAATCTGGAATATTTCAAGCATGTAAATGCCGGCAGACTGGATAAGGTAAAGGATGAGATATCCAAATCAGGAGAATTGATTGCTGAAATTAATGACAATACAGGTCATTTAAAAGGAATTGCAAACAGACAGACAATACTTTCCCTGAATGCAACGATAGAAGCTGCCAGAAGTGGAGAGGCAGGAAAAGGATTCGCGGTTGTTGCAAAGAGTATGCAGGAGTTATCCGGACAATCAGCATCAATATATAATGATATTGAAAAATCAGTGGGAGAGATTACCAGGCTTATGAGCGATATCTCGACTGCTTTTGAAGAAAGTAAATAGAAAACAAAAAACGCCAGTGATGGCGTTTTTTGCTTGGAAATATATTTAATTGGGAAAGAATTAACCAAAATATCTGTCTAAGAGTCCCTTGAGAGCCTTGCCATGTCTGGCCTCGTCACGAGCCATTTCATGTACTGTATCGTGAATAGCATCCAGGTTGTTCTTCTTTGCACATTTTGCAAGGTCTACTTTACCTGCTGTAGCGCCGAATTCGCAGTCTACTCTCCACTTTAAGTTATCCTTTGTTGTAGCCTTCATATTAGGCTCCAGATCCTCACCTAACATTTCAGCGAATTTAGCTGCATGCTCTGCTTCTTCATAAGCTGCCTTCTCCCAGTAGAGACCGATTTCAGGATAGCCTTCACGATGGGCGATACGAGCCATGCACAGATACATACCAACTTCTGAACACTCACCTTCAAAGTTAGCCTTTAACTGATCGAAGATGTACTTCTTGTCTTCTTCGCTGATCTCAGCATTGTTCTTTACAGTTTTGGCATATACACCATATTCATGTTCAGCAGCAAGAGTAAGGTCTCCTTCTACTTTCTTGAACTTATCAGCGCCTACATGACAGACAGGACACTCTGCAGGAGCTGCATCACCTTCATAAACATAACCACATACTGTACATACAAATTTCATATTCGTTTCCTCCTTAAAAATAAAATTAATGATTTTGTTGATTCTGCAGACAGTTTTTGCACAATCCGCAGAAGTAAATACTATGTCCCTGAATCATTCCGTCAAAGTTCTTAGCGGCTTCCTGGTCAATATAGGAGATGTCTCCCATATCCAGGTCTATGACACTCTTGCAGGAAGAGCATACGAAATGCTCATGGTTTGAGGTATCTGCATCGAACCGGTCAATTCCCAACTCGCCAAACTGTAATCTGGCAATCTCACCGGCGTCGGCAAGCTGTGTAAGATTACGATACACGGTACCGAGGCTGATATTGGGAAAGTCCTCTTTCACATGCATGTAGACAAATTCTGCACTTGGATGGTCTTTCCTACTGCGGAGAAAAGACAGGATAGCCGCTCTCTGACGGCTGTATTTCATCATCATATGTGTCTTCCTTTCAACTTTAACAGTAATGATTATCATTATTATATTCAGTAAATTATGTTTTGTCAACAGGTATAATCAAAAAGAAAAGACTTTTTTATAAAAAAACAATTAAGAAGCAATATCTGCGTTCACTATACAGGGAATAGTGTGGTATGATAGATATAACAACAGATTACAGAAAGGCATGATTTTTTATGAAATTAAAAACGAAAATGACGTTGCTTTTTCTGACTATCATTTTTGTTCCCCTGCTGTTCTTTGCCGCAGCATTTCTGGGAATAGGATATCACGAAAATGTGAATGTTATTCATGAGCTGACTAAGGAAGACGTAATGATTGGAGCCATGATCAGCAAGCGGTTCATGGGTTATCTGGTACTTGCCATGGCGGTGATTCTGATTCTGACCAGTGCATTGATCACAGCCTGGGTAAATCAGGATATCTATAAGCCAATCAAAGAGTTAAGTATTGCCATGCGTAAGATTGCAGAGGGGGATTTTGATTACAGACTTCCTGACAAGCAGGAAGGTGAAATAGGACACCTCCATGACAATTATGAACAGATGAGGCTGCAGCTTAAAGAAAATGCAGAAGAGAAGATGCAGAATGAGAAGAAGAGCAAGGAGCTTGTAAGCAACATTTCTCATGATCTGAAGACGCCAATTACTTCTATAAAAGGCTATGTAGAAGGAATTATGGATGGTGTTGCAGATACACCGGAGAAAATGGATAAGTATATCAAGACCATATATAACAAGGCAAATGATATGGACAGGCTTATCAATGAGCTGACTACTTATTCAGGTATCGACTCCAATAAGATACCATATCATTTCCACGTATTGAACATAGCAGATTATTTCCAGGATTGCGTGGAGGAAGTCGGGCTTGATCTGGAACAGAAGGATATCCAGCTGAATTATACCAACCTGGCACCGGCAGATACCTGCATTGTGGCAGATCCTGAACAGCTCAAGAAGGTCATCAATAATATTATCAGCAACAGTGTGAAGTATATGGGACATGATAAGGGTATTATTGATATCAGAATTCTGGATGAAGGTGAATCCGTACGGATAGAGATAGAGGATAATGGAAAAGGAATTGCGGCAAAAGACATTGGTAATATCTTTGAGCGTTTCTACAGAACAGATTCTTCCAGAAATTCATTGCAGGGCGGCAGTGGTATCGGTCTTAGCATTGTAAAGAAGATCATAGAGGATCATGGTGGTTATGTATGGGCTACCAGCAAAGAAGGCGAAGGAACCTGTATGCATTTTGTAATCCGTAAATATACAGATAAGAAAGAAAATAATGATGAAGTGATCGTATAGATTGGAAAGGATGAAAGAATATGAGTAAGATATTGATCGTAGAAGATGAAGAGGCAATTGCAGATCTTGAGAAAGATTATCTGGAATTAAATGACTTTGAAGTAAAGATTGAAAACAGCGGTGATACAGGTCTTGCAACTGCACTGGCAGAAGAGTTTGACCTGATTATCCTGGATCTGATGCTGCCTGGCATTGATGGATTTGAGATCTGCAAGAGAATCCGTGAAGAGAAGGATGTTCCTATTCTTATGGTATCTGCCAAGAAGGATGATATTGACAAGATTAGAGGTCTTGGACTGGGAGCAGATGATTACCTGACCAAGCCTTTCAGCCCAAGTGAACTGGTAGCCCGTGTAAAAGCACATATGGCACGTTACAATCGTCTGGTAGGCACACATACGAAGGAAAATGACATTGTAGAGATCAGAGGTATCAGAATTGATAAAACAGCCAGAAGAGTATTCGTAAATGGCGTGGAGAAGACATTCACTACCAAGGAATTTGACCTTCTTACTTTCCTGGCAGAGAATCCCAACCATGTATTTACCAAGGAAGAGCTGTTCCGTGAAATCTGGGATATGGATTCTATTGGAGATATTGCGACAGTTACTGTACACATTAAGAAAATCAGGGAGAAAATCGAGACAGATACTTCTAAGCCACAATATATCGAGACAATCTGGGGCGTAGGATACAGGTTCAAATTGTAATGATGAAATCAATAATTATATATGAAGATAAAGAGATTCTAGTTATCCATAAGCCTGCAGGAATCGCAACACAGACAGCAAAGCTTGGACAGGCAGATGTTGTAAGTGAATTGAAGAATTATTTGAAACAAAAGGGAGAGAATACTTATTTAGCAGTAGTCCACAGACTGGATCAGCCTGTGGAAGGACTGCTGGTATTTGCCAAAACACAAAATGCTGCTAAGAAGCTGTCTGCGGATCTGCAAAATGGCAGATTGAAGAAATATTATCATGCATTAGTGCCTTTGCAGCCTGCACTGGATAGAAAGGAAGGTCATTTGACAGATTATCTGTGTAAAGATGGCAGAACCAATTTATCGAGGGTAGTCAGCCGGGATAATGCAGAGGGTAAGAAGGCGCAGCTGGAATGGAAGCTGTGTGGACAATACAGTCAGGGTGAGAATAACTATGCTTTGGCAGAGATTGAACTGTTCACAGGCAGACATCACCAGATCCGAGTACAGATGTCTCATGCGGGAATGCCTCTGCTTGGAGATAATAAGTACGGGAATGAGGAATCTGAGAAGCTGTCACATGCACTTGGAATACGCCATACAGCACTGCTTGCCAGCCGGTTAAGTTTAAGTCATCCGGTATCAGGAAAGAAGCTGGAATATACGTTGCCTTTTCCCGATGAATGGCAGATACAAAATTAGAGATACAATATATAATGCATGAAAAATACGCATAAAAACTGAACATTGCTGAAAATAAAGAACACACTTATAGAGTTGACACAATATTCTGGAGCGGTATATAATGTAAGAACAGGAAACACTCATTTTAAGGGGGAGTAACTCAAAGGAGGCCATTAAATTGAGTATGGATGGTATGCAAAACTGGACAAATTATCTGGAAGTTATGCGAAATCGTCTGTTAATCGTGAACGATGCCGACAGTCTGATTGCGATATTAGCTGATGTAAAAAATATACCAATCGCGTTGTCTACCATAGAAGACGTAACAGACGGAACAGGACTGAATATGTCAATATCCGTAATATGTTCAGAGGTAAAAGTCATTGGCAGAGTCATGTGCCTTGTAAGTGATGATATGTTCACTACAGTACAATTGAATCTGGATACAGTGAAGACTGTGAATTCCAAGATTTCAGTTGACGGCAAAGGCGTTGTCATGAAATTAACTTTAAAAAACGGAGCAGAATTTCTGCTGATGTTCCACACGGATTTGGTGGAGGACGAGGAACCGTTATAAAGTGAAAAGGCATGGAGGCTGTAACGAAGGAGAAAATTTCCGGGTTACAGTCTCTTTTTTTATCAAATTTATGTTTTTTTATCCGGAAAGTTGTATAATGAAAACAGCGATTTTGCGTATTGGTCTGAATAGTTACAATGTATGTCAGGAGAGGGGGCTGGAAGCATGGAATATACCAGACAGAGTGATCTGAAAGTTACATGTATTGCAACTGTGGATGATATGGATTTCTTTGGAATTACAGTGGATGACATTCTGGACAGAACTGAGGCTGGACTTCATTTCCTGAAGAAAGTCAAGGAATTGTGTGGAACGACCCAGAAGGTAACCTGGACGAACATAGCGTACACGTTACAGATTGCCATGCTTCCACACGGAAGTCTGTCACTTGGATTCAGCGAGGAGATTCCTGATTATATTGAGAATCTGAAACATTCCATGATT
>ULKZ01037501.1_pt1 | contig 12244 bp, 9 predicted proteins | sample 1951231 | NCBI WGS metagenome assembly ULKZ01 (sample SAMEA4835508, study PRJEB28245) | human gut metagenome | biome: gut microbiome; material: fecal sample | place: Denmark | collected 2008
CCTCGACTTGATCCTGCCGGAACTTGGCCTGATTGATTTCGGGGTGATGGGCGAGCCGACCGGGATGAGGATGGCCGTCGCCGAGAGGGGATTGATGGTGCTGGACTGCACGGCCTACGGGAAGAGTGGCCACGCTGCCAGAAATGAAGGTGTCAACGCCATCTACAAGGCCATCGAGGATATTCAGTGGTTCAAAAATCACAGTTTTGACCGGGTGTCGGATTTCCTCGGAGCCGTCAAGATGTCCGTCACGCAGATCAACGCCGGAACCCAGCATAATGTCGTGCCGGACAGGTGTACGTTCGTGGTGGATGTGCGCCCGAACGGAATGTACACCAATCCGGAACTTCTGGAGATGATCAAGTCCTCCGTATCGGGCGAGGTCAAGGAACGCTCGACAAGAATCGGCAGCTCGCATCTTCCGATGGATTACCCGGCCGTTGTCCGAGGCCTGTCCCTCGGTCTGGAACCGTTCGGCTCCCCGACTACCAGCAATCAGGCCCTCTGCCATTTCCCGACCCTCAAGACCGGTCCGGGCGACTCCGCACGCTCCCATTCCGCCGATGAATATATCCGTCTTGACGAGATTGCGGACGGTATCGAGACGTACGTCGCCCTTCTCGATGGTCTTACGTTGCAGGATTTAAAATCGAACCTTGGTCACTGAGCCTGTCGAAGTGACCGAGATTCGATGTCAACATGGGTATTACGCATTTTTTCAGTATGTAGAAAATCCAGAGAGCCTCTAACCTGAATTTTTCACGTTACAAAAATTCAGAACAGAGGCTCTCTGGATTTACATCAAAAAAGCTTATTCAAAACGTGGCGCCAATCCTCTGAGGGCGGCCATGATAGCTTGGGCCATACGGGCATGACCTTCGTCGGTAGGGTGGAGCCTGTCTTTGTCCCTTGGGAAATATTCCTTCTGCGACCGGTTGAGCGGGAATATTCCTGAGACGGCGCTAAGGTCGATCACAGGCACGGCCCAGACATTACCCGCCTCCTTCACGGCATTGATGTAAGCGTCAATATATTCCCCGCACCTGTTGGTGTAGTTCTCGTCCGGCTGGATGTTGGTCTCGCCGAATTTGGCGTAGCCCCTGTGAAGTGGAGTCATCAGGATTATCTGCTTGTGCGGGTACATATTCTTAAGTGAGTCCAAGGCAAAGTTGATACGTCCTTTGAACGTGCTTTGGTCGAGGTTTGGCATCCTATGCCTTCTTACCTGCAGAGATTTAGGCTCACCATTGGCGGCCTCCACCTCGACATATTCCTCCGTGAACCATTCCCCGATCGGTACTCCGGCGTTGAAGTCGTTGGTTCCCATCAGGATAAGGATCGCGTCGATGTTGTCCCCGTACTCACTTTTCAGCCTGTTCGCCTGCGGAAGGACCTCATTCCATTGCTGCCCGTTTTGAGCCACCACGCAAGGGATGATTCCGATCTCCCGCGCCATGAACCAGTAGTACTTCTCCGGCCCGTTCGCCACCTTCGGATCCGAGATCGAATCCCCAATGATTCCGACCCTCGCTCCGTACCACGGATGGGTCGTGTCCACAACTTGTCCATCAGTCAAGCTCTTGCCTTTTTCGATGGCGTGGCATTCTTTTCTACCGGTCGCGGAGTCTGCCAAAGCGCCGGTTCCTGATATTCCATGTGCGAAACTTCCGTTTGCAATGAGCATCGCCGCCAATGTCACCCAAAATCTGATTGTTTTCATTGTATTTTAAGTGTTAAAATTTGCCTTAGTGATCCGAGGGCTTCTCGGTTGCATAATTCGCTTTGTGAAGTTACGAATTATTCCTCGGAAACAGAAATCTGTATAGTAATTCTTAAAAAATAACTTGAACAATTTGTATATCTTTATGGTCTATATTTCTTTTCTCATCAGTCGTGTACCTCCAGTACACGCCTTCTTCCAAAAGAAATCTATCCTCATAAATCTGACGTAACCACTCAGGTGTCCCCTGTCCTGACCATAAGCCGAGGATGACGCGAGGCTTTCACCTTCCCGCTGAGACTTTTTTCAAAATTTATCCTCATGCCGCAAGGCCGTGGTTCAGACCGCTAAAAACCAGCTGTTTGTAGCCCCTGTGAGCCCCACAGAACCGCTGAAACCTGATGTTTTTCACTCTCAAAACTTGAGTCCACTTTAAATAGTGCTATTTGCCACTTTTACCCATTACAGAAGTATCTGCGAGGCACATGTTTTTCAAAAAACGACTTTTTATCATGTCAGACACGGATATTTGCTGGTGAGCCCTTTTTCAAGTGGACTCAACCTTCAAACAAACAATTCAAAGCAGCTTCTAAGCAAGTTGATGAAATCCGTACTATTTATGACTGTGGGAAGATCAAGATGAATCCAAATGACCGATTGTTGTTAATAAGTTTAAATAAGAAGCTGTTTTGAATTGTTTGAAATGTTCTTTGAGGTGAAAAATCTTCATTTTCTTCCCGCTTTTTCAGTCAGATAGCACCGCTATCTTCCTTGGAAGAAGCGGTCGAAACTGAAGTTTTTCACTCTCAAACCTTCAAACAAACAATTCAAAACAGCTTCTAAAAGTTTTGATGATGAAAGGCTAACGGAGTATATCGGAGAATCAGTGTCTATGAAAAAACGCATAGGTATTGGGCGATTGCAAAATCACGTGCCAGTCAAATAAATTACATAGAAGGAGTATATCATGGAATTGTACGTTCCGTACTCAAAGTTGAAGGGCATGAATGGGCTTTTTGTGACGATGAAAACAATGTGTCTTTCGGTAAAGAAAGATGTTGTTTTCGTGGAGTTTTGACTATGGATTCTTCTTATCTCAACAAAGATGTAAGCGATTACCCTTTTGGCAGCGAGGTGCGATCAGATACATTTAGGAAGCAATATAGGAGTTGACGGACTTTTGACGTGTTGAGGTACCCTCCAGATAATTGCGATTGCATGTCGCTTTGGACAAAATATTAACAATTAACCATTTACGGAATAATTGCCTACGAATGTTTTGGTATCGCTTTATGTCTTTTAAAAAACCGATTTACGAAATGCCTTCATCCCAATGTTGGATAGAAGCGTCGGCGAGACACATTGCCGTGAAAATGGTGGACGCTTGGCTTTGAGTTTTTCAGCCATGTCTGGTCTCTGTGGGCATAGGTATGTTATGTTGCTGAAAGCGTTTTGTAAAATGTAGTCCGGCAACAAGAAGGCTTCAATGGATATGTTTGGATCAAGCATACGGGAGACCTGACTTTGTCCATTGTTTGGCCACGGTTTCCTCTCCGGTGCCGAACTTGGCATCCTAACCTTGGTTGGTACACCAGAAGAGCCTTTCCTGTACCAGTGGCGTGTCATGGACTGTTTGGTAGATTCTCGCTAAGGTAGCCTACCAGCCCCATTCCGTCCATCGAACCGGCCATTCCGTGGATGAGTTCCCTGACAAAGCCGTTCCGTCCACCGAACCGGCCATTCCGTGGATGAACGTCCAACAAGACTTCTCTGTGGCTGTACTTTTCCCGGATCGTCTCGTCCTTGGAAAAGAGCTTGTTCTTAATTTCCAGATAAACAAGTCAAAACTGCTTCTATTTTCTTATTGATGCTGAAAATTACAAACAGTGAGTTTGTTAAGTAATGTTGAAAAAATTAGTTGCATCAATCGGTAAAATTGAATACATAGAATCACCCTTGAACATCAATGTATTGCAAATTTAAAGTGATGCAGGTTATTTTTTACATTTTACTAAATTAATTTGGTTTATGTTATAAACTTATTTATATTTGCAAAGAGCTTATGGCGTATGCGCAGCGTCTGATGGCTCCAACGAATTATAAATCAATAAGAAAATCAAAATTATGGAACAGAGTTCACAAATGAGTGCGGAACAAAGCCTCAAACTCATTAATGAGACCTTACGCGACAGCCGTCTGGTCATTACGAAGAGATCGGGAAGTCATTTCATTCTTTGGGGCGCTATTCTCACGCTGATCGCCCTTGCCGTGTACTTCCTTTGGAGGTCAAGCGGCAATCCGGCCTGGAATTTACTGTGGTTCGCCATGCCAGCTATAGGGTATCCGCTCGCTGTGGTACTGGACAAGGACGCAGAATGTGTCCCGTCCAATCTGATCAGCAATCTCCTTGGCTGGACATGGGGAGCGTTCGGAGCGTTTGCCGTGACAGTCAGTCTCTGTGCGTTGCTGTTTGCCCCGATGAACCTGACCTTGGTCATTATCCTTCTTTTCGGCTTTGCGGAGAGCATCTCGGGGATGATCCTCAAAAACCTGCCGATTGTCATCGCCGGATTTCTCACCGGTGTACTTGGTGTCATAGCGGCAGTGAAACTCTCCGGTGATTGCAGCCAAATGTTGCTTTTTGTCTTAGCTGGAGTGATCCTGGCGCTTACGGGAGTGTGTGTGAAATGCTTAAGGAAATAGTCGATGTTCAAAAAACTCAACCCGCTTCTGCACTCGGAGCTGAGGCTTGCCGTGATGTCGATTCTCGTGTGTGTGGGGGGGAGGCTGTCTTAAAAGTTAAACATTCCTTCGCGAGAATCAAGAATTCGTTTTAGGTCGTGTATGGGGATACGAACAATTTCAGTCTTGCAAGGACTTTTCAGACAGTCTGGTGGAGGACGAAGCGGGTTTCGTCTACATCCGTAAACAGACGGGAGCGACGGCCGGCAACCTTAGTGTCCAACTTGACAAACTGAGCGAGGCGGGCTACATAGCGGTGGAAAAGGGATTCAAAGGCAAGAAGCCATGCACGACATGCCGTGTCACAGAAGCTGGAATCTCCGCATTCTCCGAATATGTCGCCGCCTTGATGGACTACATCACGTAGTCTCCTCAACTTTCGTGCGTCTTCGCGCGTACCTTCTGCCATAGAAGTATTGACTTCTTGCCGCAAACAGCCAGATGGCTTTCATCCTGAAGCCCGTGGAGAAGGACTGTGTGTGCCTCGTGAGCGGAAAGCGGCATATTGCTCACGAGGTGTCGAAGATGAGTGTTCTCGTGAGCGGAAAGCGGCAGATTGCTCACGAGAGCGTTGATTAGGGGACTCTCGTGAGCAATCTAGGCCTATCTGCGCACGAGAGCCTTCTGTTGGTGCCCCTGACCTCCAGGTGTGAAAAAACACTCGCATCTGGAACTTTAGCGGCTTGATAACCAGAGAATTGCTCTTTTAGGTGCGAATATGCTTGCGCACCTGGAAGTTGGTGTGATACGGAGGAAGATAGTCAACAGGTATATGACATCCTAAAATTTACTCGGTAATTTTGCAAAAATTACCGATACTTTCTTTGTTTACAATGGCCAATGGAGCCCCGCTTACTCCTGATTGCGATGTCCATACATAAGCATTGAGACTCAACCCTTGAATTGGCCGATCATTTCTTTTGCGAAAAATCCGGCAAAAATGTAAGTTTGCAGGACCAAATCTATAAACGAGATGAAACAATTGTATATAGCCTTGTTTTTATTGATGTCCGCATTGGTGACATCCTGCGGGAACAGGGAGGCCGAGCGGATTATGGATTCCGCCGAGGATGTTATGTGGACAAGGCCAGACAGCGCTTTAACTGCCTTGGAATCGATTGACACGTTGGCTCTTAAGACTAAGTCGCAGCGTGCGAGATACTCGCTGTTGTACACTATGGCGTTGGACAGGAATCACCTCACAATCCAGGATTTGCGTGTCATCAAACCGGCAGCGAGCTACTATGAAAACCACGGTTCCAATGATGATAAGATGAAGATGTATTTTTATCTTGGGACAGCGCAGTATGACACAGGAGATCCGGAATCCGCAATAGCGAGTTATATCCGTGCGAAGGAATATTCATCCCGTTCGGACAATCTTGTGTTCAGAGGGATCATCAGTTCCTCGATTTCTGATGTCTATTTGTGGAACAATAATAATTCGGAGAGTATCTCATATAGCAAAGAGGCTTATGATTATTTTGCTCAGGCTAAGGACTCTTTTAGGCTGTGGAATACTACCGGATCTTTGGCGTGCCTTTATTCGAACATTCAAGACTGGGCGAAGGCCGACAGCCTTTATTCTGTTTTCTTCTCGCAACCAATCCGTGATACATCCATTTATGCGGAGCAATTATTGACCCTTGCTTGGAATAATATCTTCAAACCAAACTCTGATGCTCATAAATCTATTGATCTTTTTAAAAGGGCTACAGGAAAATTTGGCGTAATGCCTTCTATAGATGATTATTGTGTCTATGCCTATGCTTCTGAAATCATAGGAGATCATAGAACTGCGAACGATGTGATCCGACAGTTGGAGAATGTGGACAGCAGTTCGACCATATTAAAAATCTGGAAGTATAGGATATCAAAGCATCGCGCAGACTACAAAACAGCTTTGACATATCTTGAACAGTCTCTGAGCGATCGAAATTCTGAGGTCTTGGAAACGGTTGGCCAATCAGTGGCGTTGGCACAGTCAGATTATTATGAGGACAAGTCTTTATTGTTGGATAGGGATAGAAAAATCCAGCGTCAAATGAAATGGATAATCGCCCTTATTGGTTTGTTTACTATGATATTTGCCTTGTCCATTCATTCGAAACACAGGAAAGAGTTACAACATCGACTGGAAGAAATGATCACTCTCAATGATGAAGTTAACCAAAGGCTTAATGAGTCACTCCTTTGTGAGGCTGAACATTTGCGCTCCATAGATTCCCTGAAATCCGCGAATGAATTGGCTGAGAAGAATATACAAACATTGTCGGAAATACTTTCCAGCGCGGCCGAAAAGGAACAGGTGTTGATGGGGCTGAGGGCGAAATTTGTTCAGGTGAACAAACAGCAGTATTCCCAATTGAATAACCTGTGCCGTCGGTATTTTGAGTCCAGCAAATCCTCAAAAGAAAGTGATGATCAGATTTATGCGGAGGTTAAAAAGATTCTTGCGATATTGGATGAGCCGAACCAAAAGGATCTTGAGTCTATGCTTGATGATAATCTTGATGGCATAATGACAAAATTACGCGCCGAAATGCCTAATACCACCGAGAGAGATTTTCGTTTTATTACCTTCTTAATCCTCGGTTTCGACACTAAGACGATAGCCAGAATGATGGGCTATAATGTTAGCACGGTTTACACAAAGCGGCACAATATCAAAGATAAAATCTTAAGATTGGATAGCGTACATCAGGCACTTTTCTCTGAATTAATATCTTAATAAGCGTAATTGTTTGATAGTCAGTCAGTTTGTATTTACTATAAATTATGGGCTGCCAGTTAAAGTATTGGCAATTAATAATTTAATTGATAAAAGTAAGAAAATGAATTCTAACTGCTTGGCAAATTATTAATAATGAATATGTTATACTTGGGCTGAGTAAAACTTTTTTTCATTGCATTATCAACCTTTCTCCCGAACTTTGCAGCCGGAAATAATACATTTTTTATGAGAAAGGTTATACTATTATTGGCACTGCTGACAGTCAGCAATGTGTTGTTGTATTCGCAAAAGGAAGACATCATACCGATTGAGGTCATAGAAATAAAGAAGCCGAATACAAAAGGTAATCACGTTCCTGCGAAGATTCAAGTTGAGTGCTGTTATTATTCTTATTTGAACAACCTTGAGTTGTCATTTATGTCTAATGTAGGAATAGTGACAGTGTGTCTTGAAAATCAGGCTACAGGAGAAATCCAAGACTATGTTGGGAACAGCTCTTCTGGAAGGATGTTGATTCCAGTAGGATCAGATACCGCATACCGAATGGACATTGTGACCGAAAATGGTCATAACTACTATGCTGTATTTTTCACGAGTACAGAGAACTATGAATGATAACCATATTATCGTCTTAGATGCTTAATCATTAATATATTATATCATTGTTATGAAATCTTTAACTAAGAACATTTACACCTTGACTGTGCTTGTGGCGATGCTGCTGTTGTCTTGTTCAAAGGAGGATCGTTATCTGTGTTCTGATAACGATCCTACACCTTTGACAACACGATCTGTTGTAAGTTTGGATTCTTTGAATTCGGGTGAGTTGGTCCTGTTGGAAGAGACTGAAGAGTTGTTGAAGTTGAAAAATCTGATGGCGAGAAAACGTTCATCCAATGTTGGCGCGATGGCCGTTGGCGTTTCTGATGTTGATGAGTTTTTTGCATCGAATATGAATGCGATTAGCGGAATGTCCGTTAATATTTCAGTACGTTCAACATCAAGTGGCTCATCGACTACAAAAAAATACCTGAAATGTTCAGGTAATGGAAAAGAAGTGACATTGGATGAATTGTCTGAATCGGACGAAAGTAAATTCTACTTGAAAATTCTTCCAGCATCCTCTGGAATACCATATCTTATCTATTCAAATAAGTCAAGAACTCCTTTATGCGTGGGACACTATTCAAATTCGCCTGATGATAAGATTTTGATGTCAGCAGCTGAAGACTCAGAGTCTCTGTACTCATCCAGCTGGGATCTTATCCCTTCATCTTACTATAAAGGTTATTTTTCTATTCAAAGTGAATCATATTTTGGTCAATCAGATCCTGATAATCCTTGGTCTGTATTTAACTATGTCCTTGAAGCAAAGTCGAACAATAAATTAGGCTATGGACAACGTGTGGCGAATAAACCACAACAGGAATTTCTGATAAAACCTATTACTAAATTTGATGTTAAAAGTATTGAGTATGATTTGACTAATGCAACTGTGACTAGCGGTACAATGATCCAGCACTCTTCAACGGCTGTTAATACTAAGGAATATTCTGATAATGTTAAAATTGATATGACGGTTAGTGGCGATGAGACATCTGTCTATTATGAGACACCAGGAACATTATCCATTGACATAGAAAGCGGAACACGGCGGTTTCAACGGCCTGTTCCAATTGCCGGGCGGGCTGTGATTCCAGAAGGAACTCAATCGGATGCTACATATTCAAGAATTATGCAGAAACATCGTATTTCTTGGGCATACTCTACATCTATAGAAATGAAACCAAGGTGTTTGCTTGAACTGACAACCAAGTTCAGGACATTTGTCCTTAATGTGCCGTATGTGGTTACCGCTGTTCGTCATAGAGAGGGCGGTAGAATTAGCGGCGGTAGCGGTCGTAGTCGAGGTAGTGGTGGTCGTGTCGAGGTCGAAGAACCAGAAGTTAAAGTTCGCGGGAATTGGAGGGGATATGCAATAGCAAATCCTGAATATAGTCGGCCTATTAATGAGCCTCGCTTTTTTGATTTGGACACGGGTGATGAACTGAATTATTCATTGGTATATAATGAAAATCATAATTCATATGAGGTTAAGTAGTATGAAGGTACGCATCGGTTACATTGCTTCCCTGATTATCTTGGTGTCAGGCTGTGTAGATAATAATGATTTGGCGGAGGAATTTCCTTCAGGAAATAGAGATATTGTCATTGTTCAAGAAAGAGATCCTAAATTGCCAGTAAAGAGCGTAAATCAACCTGTCGTGACAGATGGTGATAAGATTATTTCAAGGTCGTCAGATGAAAATGGTGCCATTATCGGAAATTCTGACGAATTGCTCGGATATTCATATGCTGTTGGTAATTCTATTTTAGGGGATTATGCGAATGTTCGATACCCAGTGGTCAACATTGGTAAGGTGAAAGAATTTGGGACTGATTATGTAAGTTCAAAAGCACTTAAATATTACAATCTTGAACGGTTTTCATACTCAAATTTCGATTCGTATGAGAATAAGTTATCTCGGACTGACAAGATTTCTACAGGCTTAAGTCTCAATATTGGTTTGTTTAAAGTTGGACGTAAAGGGACAACTGAAAGTTTGTTTAAATCGTCGATTACTTCTTCTCGTAACGTTGTTTATGGTGAACTCAGTATGACGTATTACAACTCATCGTTTTCACTTCTTGCTACTAGTAGAAAATTTTATGCTCGTGAGTGTTTGTCGCCGGTTTTTCAAAAAAATCTTTATTCGGCAACAATTGGTGATATATTGAATACTTATGGAGATTTTATACTCACAGGGTATATGACAGGCGGAAAAGCATTTGCTCTTTATGCTGGATTAGGGGAAGAAAACGCTAGCTCTACATCTAATGAAGATAAGATGGATGAAGACATCAGCTGTTCAGTATCTTGGAAGAATAATTCCGCAAGTGCGTCCTGCAATTTTGGGAATAGTAATGCTAGTTCTGATTCGAGCGTATATAAGACATCTAATACTCAAACAAAGTTATGGATTTATGGTGGGAGACCTGTCGGACTTGCGATGAGTGGAGCTGCGGATTTGAAAAAAGTTAATTTTAATCTTGATTCTTGGGTTGAGTCATTGTCTGATCAAAATACTCATACAATCATCGATTTGACTAAAAATGGAATATACCCGTTATCAGCTTTTATATTAGAGGAAAACTTTAGACGAAGAATGGAAAATACGTCTTTAGGTCTTCTTGCCAAAAATACAAGATTTATTACCCCTTATATTGAGGTAACACGTGTGTTTGAGCGATATAGTAAGACTTCAGGAGAAGCTCTTTATGATATCGCGGCAGTTTTGACTACAAGACAGGGCGATAAGATTGTCTTACGTTCCAGAGATGCTTCAACAGTGACAGACGATGAATTGTCACGAAATGAGAGTGCTTCTGTTTTTAAAGATAAAGCTGCAATGATTGCACAAGAAAAACGGGCGTATTATGACCTTGCTATACGGATCAACCCTATAACTCGTTTGAATCCCTGTATGGGAGATCCGTTAAGTTTTGATTTGGGAGTAGTTGATGAGTCTGAAATGTTAGTGCACTCAAATCCTCGTTCAGGAATTCACTACATATATGATAAAACAAATAAAATCGCATTTTCATATTTAGTGGATACTATTGACGAAGACTGGATTTTAGATGACTATGGAATAAGAGATTGGGTGGAGTCGTTGCCGACAAAATCAATTTCATTGGCGACAATTGCAAATTCATATAAAATCATTGGTTTGTGATGAGGACAATATCTAAGATAATATCATTGATGATGCTGATGATATTATTTAGCTGCCACGAGGTGGAAGAACAACATCTGAATTTTAATCAGACTATATGGAACGCTACCAAAACTTGGTTTGATGATAATGACCGTGTCGTCGGCTCCTCTACATCTGTTCTGGAGTTTTTAACGGAGAGCAAAGGTCAGGAAATATATCAAGATGATAATGGTGAGAGTCATTCTCTTGATTTTAAATACAGGATTGATGGCTCTATAATCCATTTTGTCGATGGATTGGTCGGAGGTGATTGGTTTATCTTGGAGCAAACAGATAAACAATTGGTTTTGCAATCTTATAAGCCCCATAGATATATAATGACAATGGTTAGGGTTTATTGATGGGTCTAAGGTGTTGATGGCCAGTTGTTTAGTTTGGATGGAATGAGGGGGTGAATTTCTTCGGATATGTAACTTGCTTAGAATTAGGGAACTATATCTATCAAAAGTGAGACTTTTTTTGTATAACCAACATCTCTACCGAACTTTGCGGTTGGAAAAAAATGTATTGTTATGAACCATATGACCGTATTAAAGTTTATCTTGACAGTGTCTGTTATTGGAATCAGTCTGGTGTCCTGCTCGAATGAGCGTGATGCCCTGACTGATTTTGAAAGACTTGAGGATAAGCTGTGTGGAGAATATTCTTTGACAGACATTTATTGGACTGGGCCTATTGTTGATTTGGATCAGGATGGCATAGGCAGAAGTGATTTGAAGGAAGAGTTCAAGAATATTCCCGGCTACGTTGAATCTTGGGGAAAGGCTGATGTTTCAACGCAGGGTGATGATGATAAGCTGCTCTTCAAGATAGTGATCCCGGATTATGTTACTCTTGAAAATGAGGGTAAATATGTCTTGTCCTCTGTTCGCTATCAAGGAATTGACATAGAAGGGGAATGGCGTGGTGGAGGGGAGAATCCTAAGCTTTCGGCAGAAACCTTTGAGCTTGCGCCGGAGACCTCTATGGATGTGGCATATATTGTCCACTCTATGAAACAGGCTGACATTTATGATTTTGGTGATGGATCTTTTGTGTGCAGGTCTGAATGTTCTTTATTAGATAAGGCTAATGGGACTCTGGTCGAGGGCACTATCCTCTATTCATTCAGAAGGGATTAGAACTTTTAAGGACGGGGGGTGACTTAAGATATAGCCTGAGGAGCGGAAACAGGCAATATCGCTCCAGTCGAGGGTAAAATGGCATACGACGGCGGCATTATACCATTAT
>ULKZ01028735.1_pt1 | contig 12130 bp, 10 predicted proteins | sample 1951231 | NCBI WGS metagenome assembly ULKZ01 (sample SAMEA4835508, study PRJEB28245) | human gut metagenome | biome: gut microbiome; material: fecal sample | place: Denmark | collected 2008
GGATACGGCAACGATAACAGCCTTGTATCTTTCGGATATTCTTTTTACATCCTCAAGGTAACGCTCCTGCGAAAAGTCGCTTTCGGGGAGGTAGATAAGGTGTGGGGCGGGTTCGCCGTTTGCACGCAGTACGCAGGACGAAGCCGTGAGCCAGCCTGCGTCACGTCCCATTATTTCTACTATCGTAACGGACGGAATGGAGTATACCCTGCTGTCACGGATGATTTCCTGCAGTGTTGTCGCAACGTATTTTGCCGCAGAGCCGAAACCGGGAGTATGGTCGGTAAGCGGTAAATCGTTGTCTATCGTTTTCGGCACGCCGACAACCTTTATATCAATGTGGTTTTCTCTGAAATAAGCGTCCAGCTTCATTACTGTATCCATCGAATCGTTGCCGCCAATATAGAAAAAAGCCTTTATATCATACTTTGCAAAGGTCTGCGTGATACGCTTGTAGTCGCTGTCATCGTCACTGCTGTTTTTCAGCTTGAAACGGCACGAGCCAAGCACCGTCGAGGGAGTGCGCTTCAGTAACTGCTTGTCGTTTTCTGTGATAAGCACTTCCTTGAGGTCGATAAGGTTATCGTTCAGTATACCCTCTATACCGTTCAGCGAGCCGTATATTCTGCCAATCTCGTTATACTTCTCCGCCTCGTCAAAAACTCCGCAAAGCGATGAATTTATCGCCGCCGTAGGACCGCCCGACTGTGCAATAGCTATATTCATTATCTTTTCTCCGTTTCGTCTTTTGCATTACCGCAAGATTTCCGGTGATTATTGTACCATTATAATGACAATTTTACAACCGGAAAACCGAAAACGGCTTGAATTTTGTAGCTTTAGCTAAAGCGGCTGTCAATGATAACCTTTACATAGTCCGAAATATGAGATGCTGTGTAACGGCGTTACATAATGTTAAGGTAATATTCATTAATTGTTTCCTGAAAGCCCAAAGCTGACCGACAGTGCATTATCGACCTTGTTCATCGCTCCCTCGTCAAGCTCGCCCATACGTTCCTTGAGCCTTTGTTTATCAAGCGTTCTTACCTGTTCGAGCAGGACTATCGAATCCTTCGCAAGACCACAACGGTCGGCATTTATCGAAATGTGGGTCGGAAGCCGTGATTTATCCTTCTGACTTGTTATTGCGGCGGCGATAACTGTAGGGCTGTGGCGGTTTCCGACATCGTTCTGGACTATAAGTACGGGACGCATACCGCCCTGCTCGCTTCCGACCACGGGGCTAAGATCTGCGTAATATATCTCTCCTCTTTTTACAAACATGGTTTTCTTCCTTTCTGTTCGTATGCGATGCTTTGAACGTATCTGATGTACACGGTTATTTTTAACCGTCTGCACGGAATTATACAGCAACTGACCGTTTGTAAGGCGGTCGGTTTATATAGTATATTATTACAGTCGGATTTTGGTGAAATTGCTCGTTTGGTGAAAACTGTTGATTACCGGTCGGAATTATTGTATAATAGTATAAATCTACTTTTCTGACGGAGGTAAATATGCATAAAAAAATCAAGATAACACTGTGTGCGGTGCTGTGTGCGTCAATGCTTGCAGGCTGTGCGGATAACAGCGCAAGCGGCGGTTCTGCCGTATCATCGGACAGTACGTCCGATACACAGACAACATCATCTGAAACAAGCAGTATAGATGAAAGCAAGCTCACCGAAGAGCAGATATATGACAATATGGTTGAAAGGTCGCTTATGGATCTCGGAAACCTTGAAAGAATGTCGAAGTTTATCGGAAAGCTTGAAAGCAAGCAGGAGGTAACTATAGCCTTCATCGGCGGAAGCATCACCGAGGGCCTTACGGCAGGACCGGAAAAATGCTGGGCAAAGCTGACGTATGATCGCCTTTGCGAAAAGTATCCCGATACAAAGATAAACTATGTAAACGCCGGACTCAGCGGAACGCCGAGCGTACTCGGAAACATCCGCCTTCAGCGTGATGTGCTTGATCATAAGCCGGATATTGTGTTTGTCGAGTTTGCGGTAAATGACGGAAACGATCAGATATACAAGGACAGCTATGACGCAATGGTAAGAAAAATTCTCTCGCAGGAAAATCAGCCTGCCGTTGCGCTGTATTTCACCGTTATAAAGAGCGGACACACCTGCGAGGAATATATGTCGCAGGTCGGAAAGGCTTACGGTCTGCCTATGGTGTCGCTGAACAATGTTCTTTCCCACGAGTTTGAAACGGGCAGAATGAAGTGGGAGGATTATTCCGATGACGAATCCCACCCGAACGAGTGGGGTCACAAGATGACAGCCGACCTTATTATGAATATGTTTGACAAGGCGACCGAGAAGATAAAGACAATGGGAGATGTAACTATCTCTCCCCTGCCGGATACATGGGTATATTCCGACAGATTTGCTGATATGACATTCATCGACAGAACTCATTCTTCCGACAAGCTGAAAATATCGTCGACAGGTACGTTTGACACTGAAAAGGAAACGCTGACGAGCTTCCCTGACGGCTGGAGCTACAAGGGCAAGCCGTCAGGCTGTGAGCCTATGGAATTTGAATTCACGGGTAAGAATCTTATGCTTGTCTATAAGTGTGCAAACAGCAAGGTCTACGGTTCTCTTGAATTTACCGTTGACGGCGAGAAGTATACGACTATAGCCACAAGCGCAAGCGACGGCTGGAACAATCCCGTTGCAACTCTTGCATATTCCGGTGCGGAGGGAGCGCATAAGGTCAGCATAAAGCCTGTTACACAGAACGGCGAGGATAAGATGACATATGTCGAAATTCTCGGCTTCGGTGTTGCATAAGAGTACAGCAAGGTGGATTGGTTTAATCTCACAGGACTTATATTTGTCGTTGTCCTGCTGATGCCTAATATGATCTATGCTGTGACAAACAAGGACGGCTTTGCGGGTGAATTTCACAACAAGCTTGTCGAAACAGGTGAGCAGATAGGTCGCTTCGGCTGTTTTATATTGATGTTCATACAGCTCCCGTTTGTAACGCTCGGGTATATATATGACAGCGCGCAGACACTGTATCTTATATTCGGTGTGGCTTTGCTGGTGCTTTATTGCGGCGGCTGGATAGTATTCCGCAAGGGAAACAGCATTGCAAAGGCGCTGACACTGTCAATCTTGCCGTCTGTGCTTTTCCTTGAAAGCGGCATATTGACGCTGAATATCCCGCTTATTGTCCTGTCGGTCGTGTTTGCAATATGTCATATAACTATAAGTTGCAAGAATACAGTCGGTAATAAACAATAATACTTGTACGGTCAGCGTCCGGCGACTGATTTGGTTTGAAATAAGACACTTCTGTTACAAAAAACAGTGAATTATGGTTTTTTCAGGGGAAATTTGCAGATGCAGTGAAAACATTTTTGAGAAAAGACGGTATATTTCCTGAAAAAAAAGGTAGCAAAGTGATCTTTTTTATGTTATAATAACCTCAGACACAAAATCCGCCGATAGCGGATCTTGCCGTGCAAAAGCGCGGTCGGCGGCGTACCGCAGACTTGATATTATTATATACATGAAAGGATGCATTTTTACATTGAAAAGATCAATGAGGATCGGAACAAAAATAACGATTATCTCGTGTTTTGCCGCCGTTATGGCCGCAATATCCATGGCGCTGGTCACTATAATCGTGTTTATGTCATTTGTCAAAACCATACAGGAGGACGAAACGGCAACAGGTATAAACGTACTTGCCGCTGAGGTCGAGGGCGACATAGACGAAATGGGCGATGTGGCTGAGCTGTTCGTTGCAAGCTCTGACAGTCAGACAAGCAATACGGACTATGACAGCTTCTGGGCTGCCAACAAGCCTAATGCCAACAGCTATGCGGCTTATATAAACGGCGGGGCTGTGGCATGGAGCAGTGAGGGCTTTCCGCTCGGCGAAAGCGCTGTAGAGCGCATTACGAACGGCGAAATAAAGGGCATTATGGCTGACGGCGACAAGCTGTATACGGTATACGGTCTTAAGGTAGAGAACGGCGCACTGGTTGTCTGCATAGATCTGAACGACTCGGAATATGTCGATTCCGTCAAGGCAAAGACCGGTGCAGAGCTTACGCTGTTCTGCGGCGACACACGTTACAATACTACGCTGATAAATTCCTCCGGTGAACGAAACATAGGAACTCAGATGGACGGCGGTATCTGGCAGCAGGTACAGGACAATAATACATATATCGGAAAAACGGTTATCGGCGGCACGAACTATTATGTCAACTATACGCCGATGGTCGATTACAGCGGCGAGGTGGTAGGTGCTTATTTTGCAGGCTATATCACAGCCAAGGCGGACGGAGAGCTGATAAAGTCTATTCTGGTTTCGCTGGGAGTGCTTATTATTGTATGCAGCGGTATAGCGGTGCTGTTGTTCAGAGTAATGAAGAAGCTGGTGCGTAAGCCTGTAGCAGAAGTCGTAAATATCTGCGGACAGCTCCGCTCAGGCGAGCTTAACGCTCCGGATTCCGCTTTTAGATTCAGCGGCGATGAAATGGGTGATATTGCCGAAAATCTTACTGAAGCAAAGCACACGCTGAGCAGCTACGTTGACGATATTTCACGAGTGCTGTCACAGATGGGTACAGGCGACTTTTCTGCACAGCCTTCAATGGAATATGTCGGCAGCTTTGAGGAGATAAACCGCTCGTTCCGCAGTATAAAGGAAACGCTGAGCAACGTTATTCTCAGTATGAATTCTTCTGCAAGCAATGTTACGGCAGGCTCACAGCAGATGGCTGACGGTTCGCAGATACTGGCGGAGGGTACAACACATCAGGCGACTGCGGTAGATAAACTGTCTTCTACAATTTCGGGAATATCCGACAATATCAGCAAAACTGCGGAGAACTCCGGCAGGGCAAGTGGACTTTCCGACAACTGCGCACAGCAGATGATGCATCAGAGTGAAGATATGGAGCGTCTGCTTGAAGCTATGGATAAGATACAGAAGCAATCTGAGGCTATCTCACAGGTTATCACGTCCATTGAGGATATTGCATTCCAGACCAACATACTCGCACTCAATGCGGCTATCGAGGCCGCCAGGGCAGGCGAGGCAGGCAAGGGATTTGCGGTCGTAGCGGACGAGGTACGGAATCTTGCGTCCAAGTCGGCAGAATTTGCAAACAGCACCCGTAATCTGATAGCTTCTACCATAGAGGCGGTGGATAATGGCTCAGATATAGCAAAGCAGACCGCAGAAACGCTTCGTCAGGTAACGGAGCTTTCTCAGGAAAGCGCAAAGCTCGTTGCGGATATTTCTGTTGCCGCAGAAGAACAGGCGAATGCCGTTCGTCAGGTGACCGCAGGAATAGATCAGATTTCCCGTGTCATTGCGACAAACTCCGCAACAGCAGAGGAAACAGCCGCTTCCTGTGAGGAGCTTTCCGCACAGGCAAGACTGCTTAACGAGCAGGTCGAGAAGCTGCACGTCTGAGTCTTATGAGCGGACTTTTTCTGCAAGCTGAATAGAATATCGCTTACTTAACGGTCATCTTCGGGTGACCGTTTTTTCTGTCCTATAAACAGTACAGCTTGCTTTTAAAGCATTGACCTAAGGCGGAAAATCTACTATAATATCATTAGATTACTTTAAAAGGAGCAAGGAATATGGAAATACTTATTATAATAACGCTTGTTGCGTGCGTAGTGTCGGTGATAATATCGGTAATAACGCTTCTTACGCAGAAGAGGCTTGCCGAAAATATCGGCGTGAACAAGATAACGGACGAGCAGACCGCAAAACAGCTTGAAATGCTTGCAGAGCGTACCGCACAGCTTTCGGCAAAATTCGATACGGCGCAGGCAAACCGTGTAAGCGGCGAATCGGTGCTAAGAACCGAGCTTGTGAACCTTGTGACAAATCTCGGAAACACGCTTACCGATACACAAAAGCAGAACTCCGACGGAACAGCAAGGCTGCTGTCGCAGTTTGAACAGCGTCTTCAGAGCATTGAGCAGAGGAATGCCGCCGATATGCAGAATATGCGTAACGAAATGGCGGTACAGCTTGGAAACATAAATGCGAATACCAAAAATCAGCTTGAAGAAATGCGTGGAATGGTAGGAGAAAAGCTACAGACCACGCTTGATGATAAGATAAGCCGTTCATTTGCGACAGTCAGCGAACAGCTTAACAAGGTGTACAGCGGACTGGGCGAAATGCAGAGCCTTGCCGCAGGGGTAGGCGACCTTAAAAAAGTTCTGTCCAACGTAAAGAACAGAGGTATACTCGGAGAGATGCAGCTTGGAGCGATTCTTGCAGATATTCTCGCTCCCGAACAGTATGATAACGAGGTCGCTGTAGTCCCCGACAGCCGTAATCACGTTGAGTTTGCGGTAAAGCTGCCGGGCAAGAATGATGACACGGTGTATCTTCCGATTGACTCGAAATTCCCCGGCGACACCTACACAGCCCTTTGCAACGCTTATGACAGCGGAGATAAGGTAATGATCGAAGAAGCGTCAAAGGCGCTTGTTGTGGCGATAAAGAAATGTGCGAAGGATATTCACGATAAATATATCTGTCCTCCGTACACGACCAACTTTGCGGTAATGTTCCTGCCGTTTGAGGGACTGTATGCCGAGGTCGTAAAGCTCGGGCTGGTGGAGGAGCTACAGCGTAACTACGGGGTGAGCATAGCAGGACCTACCACAATGTCCGCATTGCTGAATTCGCTGTATATGGGCTTCCGTACTCTTGCCGTGCAGAAGCGAAGCAGTGAGGTATGGAAGATACTGAGCAGTGTAAAGAAAGAATTTGAAACTTTTGAAGATGCGCTGACAAAGACTAAGAAGCATTTACAGCAGGTCGACAGCGATCTTGAAACGCTTGTCGGAGTAAGAACCAGAGCGATAAACAAACAGCTTATGAACGTCGGCGAGGATAGTATAACTGATAGTACAGCAGCCAGAATCAGTACAGGGAAATAATTGAGGAGAACTAAAATGAGTGCACGAAGAAAAAAAGAATCAAACATCCAAAAAATTAATCCGATTGATGCAATAGTGAATTTATTTGTTAAAAATGCTGTTCGCCTTATAGTATTAGCAATGGCAGTTGCAGTAGTATTACCATTAATTATACTGCTGTTATATGATGAAAATTTACCGATTACAATTCACACTGATATAACCGCTGATGGTTTACTTGGATATGTTGGTTCAATGTTAATTTGCCTATCGTCATTAGTATTATCAAGTATTGCTATTTATCAAAACACTGAAAATAAGAAAAAGACAGAGAAAGAACAAATTGAGTCTTTTTTACATTTACATATTGAACAAATTAGTAATACTAATATGTTTCGATTACAGTTGGATAATTTCAGTAGCAATGTCGCGTTAGAAATAAAACTGGGACAAAAAATGTTATTTTCGGCAATCAGAAGTAATGAGACAGCCGAAATTGTTTTCTCAATTGGAAAATCTGATAGTTCTGTCCTTAATTTTTGCGAAAATGAAATGCTGATTAGTGAATGTTCTAATTTACCGCTTACTCTTGATTTAACATATAGAGATATCAGGTATAATTTAATTACGAGTTGCTATAAGTTCACAGGTGAATATTATTATCAACGCCTATAAAAAATGTCACATTCATCAAAAAAGAGAAGGAGAACGATATTGATTAAAGTTAATTCAATTTACATATAACACCGCCGCAGAGCATTTTCTCTGCGGCGGTATCTTTATTTGATCATATCTATAACAGAACTGAGTGTATCTTTTACAGCCTGCTTTTCATTATCGGAAAGCTGTGTTATTTTGTCCGAAAGTATCTCGGCAGGAGAAGGTAAATTGTCCAAAGCGAGAGGGTGGCGGCTTGAGGAAATTCCTGCGATATAATCAAGGCTGACATTATAATATTTAGCAAGCAAGACTGCACGCTCAAGCGGTATTTCCGCTTTACCCGATTCGTATTTTCCGTAGTGTTGCGCAGATGTGCCGAGATAGTCGGCTATCTCCTGCTGTGTCTTGTCTGCATCTTCACGCAGATCCCGTAATCTCTGATAATGTGCCATACTCACTCCTCCTGTACAGATTTTATCATATCAGATTGAAAATTGTTGACAAAAGTGCCTGAAAAGATTATAATATAGTTATAATCAGTCTGATTAGACACGTTTATGTGTCGGAATGAGTTAAATAGGAGGTTTTTATGAAAATCAAAACTATGTATAAAGCGATATTGTCGCTTGCGGTTTGCCTTACTACGATGTTGGTTATTTCTGTTACGGTAAGTGCCGCTGAATATGAAGAAATAAAAATGGATGTGTCTGTTACGACACATAAGGATAATACATATCAAATTTATATACCATATAATGGAGATGTGGTTTTAGAATATGATTTATCGGTTTTTCCGGTTTGTGAAATAGGATTCATGGATGAATCAGGCGAATGGCTTGAGGGAATAAGCAACGATGAAATCGGATACTCGTTTTATATGTGGAGTCATTACAGGATTTGTCCGAATGACACTTTGCAACGAGCGAAAGGATATGTGAAGTTTGAAAATTTACTCAAAGGTGTTTACTATATAGATATAGATAATGTGCAAAATATGGATGATACGTATGAAACAACATATGTTGAAATTAAAGTATCACACTCTCACAATTACAAGGGCACAGTAACAAACGAATCTACCTGTACCAAGAAAGGCTCAATAAAATACACCTGCGATTGCGGTGATTCTTATACGGAAGAAATACCGCTTAAATCTCATAATGAAGTAACAGATTACGGAAAAGCGGCGACCTGTACCGAAACAGGTCTTACGGATGGCTCACATTGTTCCGTATGCAAAAAGGTGCTTGTGGCACAGTCGGAAATACCGAAAACAAATCATGAATATAATGCGTCATATAAAGTTATAAAAGACGCTACTTGTACAGAAAAAGGAACAATAAGATATTACTGTATCTGCGGAAAAACAAAGGATGAAGAGTTACCGCTTGCTGAACATAAGGCGGTTATAGACAAGGCGGTTGCCGCAACCTGTACAAAAGAGGGAAAAACGCAAGGCTCACATTGCGATATCTGTAATAAAGTGATTATACCGCAGGAAACCGTACCTAAGACGGACCATATCGCAGTTACAGATAAAGCCGTTGCACCGACTTGTGTCAACTCAGGTAAAACTGAAGGCAGTCATTGTTCCGTTTGCAAGAAAGTTCTTAAGGAGCAGGAAACGATAGCCGCAACCGGTAAGCATAAACTCAAACATATAGCTGAGAAAAAAGCAACAGAAAGTTCTTCAGCTGTGCAGGAACATTGGAAATGTTCTGTGTGTGATCAGTTGTTCGCAGATGAAAAAGGTACGATACCTTATAAGCAGTTACTCGTTAAAGATGAAACTCCGCTTATGTTGATAATAGGAATATCTGTAGGCGCATTGTTGCTGATAGGCGGAGCTGTTACAGTAATTATACTTATATTAAAAAAGAAGTCCGGTAAAAATACAGACATAATGGGCAGATATTAACACAAACCCGCCGCCGAGGATTACAATAACCTCCGGCGGTGTTTTCATATCATCTCCCAATCCGCCGAAATGCAGTCGCCCATTTCGTGACATACTGATATAAAAGTCAGCCTTTATAGCAAAAACAAAATCTCTCGTAATGAAAACTCGAAATCTCACGGGTTGAAAACTTAAAATTTCTCGTAATGAAAACACAAAATCTCTCGGATTGAAAATTTAAAATCTCTCATAACGCCGCCTACAAGCGCCCCGACGGCGTATACGTCGTCCCAATCACCGCCCTGAAAGACTAAAATACCGACCAAATAAGAAACAACCGCCGGAACATCACATCCCGGCGGCGTTTTCATATATCAATTTTTATGAAGGACAATAGTATTATACAATCAGTCAACCTTAGGCATACGATCCATGCTGACTTTAAGTTCCTCGTCTGTGGGAATGTAGTCGCTCATTTCGTGATCGTTGAACTTCTGGTATGCGACCATATCAAAGTAGCCTGTGCCTGTAAGACCGAAGAGGATAGTCTTTTCTTCGCCTGTTTCCTTGCACTTCATAGCCTCGTCTATCGCAACTCTGATTGCGTGGCTGCTCTCGGGAGCGGGGAGGATACCCTCTGTTCTTGCGAACTGTTCGGCGGCGGCGAATACGCTTGTCTGCTCAACTGAGCGTGCTGTGATATATCCGTCGTGGTAGAGCTGTGAAAGAACACTGCTCATGCCGTGGTAGCGCAGACCGCCTGCGTGGTTTGCGGAGGGAATGAACGTACTGCCGAGCGTGTACATCTTAGCGAGCGGGCAAACAGCGCCTGTGTCGCAGAAGTCATAAGCATAAACGCCTCTTGTGAGCGAGGGGCAGGACGCAGGCTCAACGGCGATGAATTCATAGTCGGCTTCGCCACGGAGCTTTTCGCCCATAAAGGGAGAGATAAGACCGCCGAGGTTAGATCCGCCGCCTGCACAGCCGATGATCATATCGGGCTTTATGCCGTACTTTTCGCAGGCAGTCTTTGTTTCAAGACCGATGATCGACTGGTGCAGAAGTACCTGCGACAGCACCGAGCCGAGAACATATCTGTAGCCCTCGTGCGTTGTTGCACATTCAACGGCTTCGGAAATCGCACAGCCGAGCGAGCCTGTCGTGCCGGGGAATTCTGCGTTTATCTTCTTTCCTACCTCTGTTTCCATTGAGGGAGAGGGAGTAACGTTTGCACCGTAGGTTCTCATAACCTCACGTCTGAAGGGCTTCTGCTCGTATGAGCATTTAACCATAAATACCTTGCAGTCAAGTCCGAGATATGCGCAAGCCATTGAAAGCGCTGTGCCCCACTGACCTGCACCTGTTTCTGTTGTAACACCCTTCAAGCCCTGGTTCTTGGCGTAATAAGCCTGAGCTATCGCACTGTTCAGCTTGTGTGAACCGCTTGTGTTGTTGCCCTCGAATTTGTAGTATATCTTGGCAGGTGTACCGAGTGCCTTTTCAAGACAATATGCTTTTACTAAGGGAGCAGGTCTGTACATCTTGTAGAAGTCGATTATCTCCTGGGGAATGTCGATGTAGGGAGTTGTATCGTCAAGCTCCTGCTTTGCAAGCTCTGTACAGAATACGTGGCTCAGTTCCTCGAGCGTACAGGGCTGATGTGTTGCAGGGTTTAACAGCGGAGCAGGCTTGTTCTTCATATCCGCTCTTACGTTGTACCACTGACGGGGAAGCTCGTTTTCTTCAAGATAAATTTTGTACGGGATCTCTCTGTTTGCCATAATAATTTTCCTTTCTGCGCGGCAATGTGCCGCTCCATATTCCGCCTTTAATATACTTTCTGCTATGGAAATTGCTTGTGTAACGGCGGGGATAAAACATGGTGTGTTTTAAACGTTTTGTTTTGTTGTTATGAAATAATCCGCATAACGAGGATAACAAAACATTGTGTGCTTTACCGTGTCGTTTAGCTTTCCCGAAAGCTGTTTTGGCGGAGTGCTTAAGTTCTTCGTGGAACATTCCACTGTCCGACAGTCTGTATCTTATTCAGCAACGCATTATGTCGGCTCTGCCCTGCTGTCATGCCATATGCCATGATGATAGCTTCAACGTAGAGATTGAATGTCCGGGAAAACAAAAAACTCCCGTCCCAGTTGGGACAGGAGTATAGTTTACCTGCGGTACCACCCAAATTACCGTATAATAAAACACGGTCACTCGCTACACATACTATCATATGTGCGACCTGTAACGGAGGTATCCGTCGCCCCTAAAATATCATAAACTGATATTCTCGGTTTGCCCTCGTGAGTCCATTCACAAGCGTATGTATCATTGCCTTTACACCGACCGGCAACTCTCTGTCATACAGTGACGGGTGCTACTACTCTCACTCATAGGTTTAACATATTCTGTGTTCATTATATCCGCTGTAAAACCGTTTGTCAAGTGTTTTTTGAAATTTCCATAAATTTTTTCAAATCCTCCGATATTACTATGTTGAATAGCCCGATATGAAATAAAGCAATACAGCGTTGCATAATAGACTAAACCGCCTTGATAACTTAAAGGCAATACCGCATAATTAACGGCTATCACCTTTGCCACACGCTTGCTTGCATATTTTCCGTCATCTTGCACA
>ULKZ01039305.1_pt1 | contig 12093 bp, 10 predicted proteins | sample 1951231 | NCBI WGS metagenome assembly ULKZ01 (sample SAMEA4835508, study PRJEB28245) | human gut metagenome | biome: gut microbiome; material: fecal sample | place: Denmark | collected 2008
CCGTGAAGGCTCTTTGTGTCGCCAATTGGGATCGGAATGGTGATGGCGAGTTGTCTGTGGCTGAGGCGGCTGATGTGATGGATTTAGGTCGCGTTTTTGAAAGCTCAGACATTGTGTCGTTCAACGAGTTGGCATATTTCACCAACCTGCGTGTCTGTTCTTTTGCCTTGTGCCATAAGTTGTCCGAAATCAAATTGCCGGACAGTATCATTCAGATTACAGCCAGCGGTTTCAGTGAATGCTGGGAGTTGAAACTGACCAGTCTCCCTAAGAATCTTACCCAAATAGGAGAATATGCTTTCCATCAGTGTAAAAATGTGAGATTCACTTCTTTGCCTGATGGCCTTGAGACTATTGGGTGGTGTGCCTTTGCCGGAGCGGACAACATTGCATTGACTGAGTTGCCGTCCAACCTTATTTCAATAGGCTCGGTCGTCTTTGAGGGCAAGCAGAGTGTCCTTCCCGAGGACCTTCCCGCTTCGTTAAAGATGATAGGTGCAAGGGCATTTGGTAAGATAAGGAATTTCAATCCAAAGAGCATTCCGTCAGGAGTGTCAGAGATAGGAGACGGCGCTTTCGATGGCTGCGAGGCTTTGTCTTGGACAAAACTGCCTGATTATCTGGTTAGAATCGGGGAGAACACATTCCGTAACTGCTGGCATTTGGCTGTGACTGAATTGCCTTCCGGACTTAGGGAAATAGGCAATAATGCCTTCGAGAATTGCTATCTTCTGAATATTACAGAGTTGCCGGACGGCCTTTTTACAATCAGTGATGGTGCGTTCAAAAACTGCGGAATAAAGAACCTTTCAATCCCGGCAAGTGTCGATCATATTGGAACCGGGGCTTTTTATGGCTGTTATCCTTCCATCGTCAAGATTTACGCTTCGGAGCCGCCGAAAATGTTGGATACCTATCTTGGTAATAGAGCAGAGACTATTTATGTGCCAAAACAATCTATTCAGAAATACGAAACCGCAGCAAACTGGAGCAAATGGAAAGGTAAATACAAGGCCTTGTCTGATGACGACACGCCGGAACCTCCGGTTCCTGACGGAAATAAGATTCAGTTTGAGGATTCCGCTGTCAAGGCGATTTGCGTTTCTAATTGGGACAAGGATGGCGATGGCGAATTGTCATATGAGGAGGCTGCGGATGTCAGGACAATCGGAAGTGCATTCTCTCGCAGTACAGACATCCGTTCATTCAAAGAGTTTGAGTATTTCACAGGACTCACAGCTGTCCCGGACGATGGATTCTCTGGCTGTAAGTACCTGATTGATTTTAAATTGCCTGCCAAGGTGATCCGAATAGGGAACAGTGCGTTCTCAGGCTGTCCCAACTTGTGTCTGACACAGCTGCCTGATGGTCTCGAAGACATAGGGCATAGTGCGTTTGCCGGTTGTGGAAACATAAGATTGAATTCGCTTCCAGAGACGTTGAGGTCGATAGGCGCTTATGCTTTTTCTTCTTGTGATAACGTGAACTTGACCAAACTTCCTCCTCTTTTGACTTCTATTGAGATAGGAACCTTTGAGGAAAGCAATGGGGTGCTTCCTGAAGAGTTGCCGTCCGGTTTGGTCTCTATAGGCCCGAGCGCGTTCAGATGTATAACTAAATTGAATCTCAAGAAGCTTCCTGACGGTTTGACGTTTATTGGCCTCCAGGCTTTTGAGGAGTGTGAGACACTTGCCTTGACTGAACTTCCGTCAGGGTTGACCACTATTGAGCTCAGAGCGTTCAACCGCTGCGGGAATCTGAAGCTGAAGAGCCTTCCGGCGGGGATTACAAAAATTGACGAAGAGGCGTTTGCGGGCTGTGTCTCTTTGGAGTTCACCTCGCTTCCCGAAGCTTTGACGGAGATTGGTAAAATGGCCTTTATGAACTGTGCGTTCAGGCAGTTGACCCTCCCTGCGGGAGTTGTCCGGATAGAGGAGGATGCTTTCAAGGGTTGTGAGTCGATGAAGGCAGTCAATATCTTGGCGGAGGATCCCCCTGTTATGGATGATATTTATCTGGGTGAATATGCTGATGTGATCCGAGTTCCGGCAGCTTCATTGGAAAAATACCGCACAGCTTCCGGCTGGAGCCAATGGAAAACCAAATTTCGCCCGATCGCCGCTGAGTAGGTCACGCACCCCCTTGCCCCAAGGCAGATTTGCAGCCGGAACCCTCGCCGAAAGGCTCCTGGCGGCATATCTGATGCAATTCTGTTTTCGGTGTTTCTTCCGATCCCTCCTGCAGCACCGCCAGCGCTATTTCCCAGCCCTTACCCCACACGTGTGCAGACCTTGCCGTTTCCCTCATAAAACAACCTAGGCAGCCCTCCCGTGCGTAACCAAGTCTTCCTCCGCCTTCATTTGGACCAAATATGGACCAAAAATCAACCAACTATTCACAAAATAAATGAATATATTTACAGCGTTATAAGAAACGACTCTTTCAAGATGCCTGATTATGGCACTGAAAAGAGCTTATTTTGTAGAGTAAAAATAATTATCGGATTTTCTAACAAGTTGATAAAGAGAATCTAACTAAAAAAAGCAAAAACAACCATGCTGAGAGGAACCACATTATTCCGTTGCCCTAACTGCGGCCACGTCTTCAAGGCCTTCGACATCGAAGACAACGCCACCGCCCGCTCCACACCCATGCCCTGCCCCAAATGCGGCACCAAAAGCTATCCGGATGGATTCCTTGGGGATTATATGACCTCGACACCTAACATCATTGGTTGGATTCGTTCCATTATAAAAGGTAAGTGCAAGTAGTTTCTAATACGGATAACGATAAGTTGCCAAATTATTATATGAGTTTGTAATATACATACATTTTAATGCTAATTGAAATATCAAATTATAAATATCAAATTATGATAACTATTAATAACAGACGAGATCTTGAGCAAGCACTAAAACGTAAGGAGAGTCGTATAATCATTGTTGGTTCACTTGCTGATGAAATTCGAGAAAAAGCCAAATCCAAACAAAAGAAAAAGAAAGTAGCAAAAGTCGCTTCTGCTGCTGCAATTGCAGGAGGAATAATAGCTGCACCTTTTACGGCCGGAGCTTCTTTAGCGGCAACAGCCGCTGGATTGACAGTGGGAACCTTGACAATATCCGCAGCAGAGTTGGCCATCATTATAGGAGGTGCCGTCGCAATGTACGGTCTTTCAAGGGGATATACTGTTGAATTCAAACCTGATGGGACTATTAGATTGACTAAAAGATGATGTGAAGTGGATTGTAGTTAAGTAATGTTGAAAAAACAAGTTGTATCAATCGAGATAATTAGGGATTGCTCTTAAAGTCAATTTATTACAATTTTAAGTGATGCGGGTTATTATTTACATCTTACTTAAATCAGACTAAATGAATGTTTTTCAAATACTCCCTAAACGCATCAAGCGCGTCAATGGACAGGTCCTCACTCCCGAGATGTCCGTGACTGTGACAATGCACTTTCATCCTGGCACTCCCTTGACCTATGGTTCGAAGGAGGTTGCAGAGGCTTATATGAGAAACTACGGATTTGATTTCAAGAAGACTTGCTGTAATGCAAACGACTTTGATTTCAAGTCGTTGGGATAGTTTTTTTTCATAAGGGTGTGGCTGGATGGAGTCCTCCAATGTAATAGAGATTTTTAACGAAGTTATTCGTATCCTCAATACGAATGAGAAAATTCGTGAGCAATATGCTGCCGATATTAAAGCTCTAGAAAATAAGAGGGATGCTTCTATAGGAAATACCTACCGCATAGGTGTCATTGGGGTAACTAGCAGCGGTAAATCAACTCTAATAAATTCCTTGATGGGAGAGTCTGTTCTTCCATCACGTGCTTGTCCGTCATCCAGCCAATTAGTTCGTTGCCATTATTCAGAAGAGAGAAAGGTTGTAGTATACTTTGAGGATGGTAAAAAGCTTGTGCTCTCTGGCAAGGATTGTGATCAGAATGCTATCTCATTCTATGCCGATGAAGGGTTCAACGCCAATAATAAAGAGCATGTCAAGGAGTTGGAATTGTGCTCGCCTAACTTTCCTTTAGGTAAGGATGTCATCCTTGTTGATAGTCCAGGTTTAGATGCTTTTGGATACGAGGGGCATGAGAAACTTACGATGGCCAGCCTCTTGCCTACGGTTGACTTATGCATCCTTGTTACAACCTGTAAGACAAATTCCGATCAAAAGCTCCAGTCTGTTCTTAATACGATTGCAGAGAATTCTACATCCAATATGCCGGTGATTCTCGTGCAGAATATGATTGATTCGATTGTCCCGAGTGCTGATGGACTGAAAAGTGCGAACGATGTAGCAAAAGATCATAGGCGCAGATTGCAACGAGTTGTCGATTCATCAAATCTCAAAGATAAAGGAACTGCAAGAATTGTCCAGTATTCCGCCCAATGGGCTTTAGAGGGTAGGACGACAGATGATGATGTTTTGCTTTCCAAGTCGAACTACCAGAAACTTGTTGACGCAATAAATGAAATAATTTCATCAATTCGTCCTATTGTAACAAAGAGCAGATTGTTAAGGGCAAAAAAAGAGATTGATAGACTTGCATCGGATGCCAAACAAGCAGCTGGAGGCGATAATTGCATTGTATCCTTTCAGGAATCATTTAAGTATGATGGTTTTGAAGAGGATATTGAAAATTATATATCCAATATAAAGAGTAATCTCGCCTCAATTATTTCAGACACAGCAGCACTTCGCGGTAAATATATAAACCTTGGTCATTTCACAGATAGTACTGTATCTAATGTGCGGAAACAGATATCTAATATAGAAGATAGGCTGATATCCGAAATGCATAACGCGGAAGATTTTTTTTCTGAAAAATGCGAAGACTTGAATGTCGAAAAACGGGATATAACTGTGCCGATAACTCTATCTAGCATACGTGCCCCTCATTTGTGCCAGACTACTATTAGTGAGCGTGTAAAAGAGAAAGGGGTCAAGGGATTCTTTAAAAGATTGAACCCCTTTGGCGGAACAGATTCCGGTTATACATATGTTCAGCATACATATACTGATAATCAGGCTACAGGGCGACTCATTATAGATTATATACTTTCTACTAAAAGAGTATTCAAAGAGTCCTCTGATAAGTTTGAAAAGAGGTTGAAGGATATTCAAAAGCGATTTGTAGAGGAGGTTGAACTCAGAAGACAATCTTTCGAAGCCCGGCAGAACAAGATTCTTGAAGCTCAGCAATATAGTGATATTTCAAGAGATTTGACTGATTTATCGCAATCGATAAGATTTGACGAAAGAAGAGAAGGTAAGACAATAAATGCTCCGGTTGAAAGGCCTGAAGATAATTTGGTAGAGATAGAATGTCCTCTTTTTTCATATGCTTTTTATCAAATGGCAGATAGAATAAAAAGGAATATTCATACTCAGACGATAGAGCACTTTATTCAGTGCAGTCAAAATAACATTCTGATTTTAGGCTGGGATAAGTTTTCGGAAACGGAATGCCTTGATAAGTTTTTCAATTACAAGGTTTCAACCGAATCCATTCAAGATGGCCCAGTTCATATTGATGACAGGCTCTCTTTGTTTCATTCAGGAGGCTCTGTCAAACATTTGAAACTTGGTGGAATTAATGTAATCCTTATACTGGTCAATGCAACTCAGATTGGTTCTGCTGAAAAACAAATATATCCATTGTTGACTACCGATGTCATTCCGGGAACCATAAAGGTCCTATTTGTTGTTCAGGACTTCGCCGAAGCCATAGCAACAAAAGACGTAGGTGGTGTTTTGACTGAATTGAGAGACTTTATTAAGAATGACTTGAATCGTTGTGATATTGATATTCTTCTGGTTCACAACAACCCGATTTATAATTTGGCTATTGCCGCTATTCAAGAAACTGGTCTATCTCTCCAATCAGATAGTATCTCCATTGCAAGTGATCTTCAATCAAGACTCGGATATCTCTATGACGAAGAGTCAAATAACGTTATTCATGACATGTTAAAATCTTTTGAATCATAATATGGAACAGAAGAAACCAATTATATTGCAGGTTGATGAAAGCACCAAGAAGATGGTTGCAGAGTTGGAAGGAAGAATCTCTGAAGGATTCGCCGATACCTTGGGAGACCTGAAAGGCAAGATAAGTTCTTCATCTGATGCTATTGATGCCTTAAGGACAAAGTTGAACAGAATTAATGATATACAAGATTCTGTGGATGAGTCGTCCGCTAAATCGGATGAAATTAAGCGGAGCATAGAAAATCTGATAAACGTTGTTTCAAGAAAGCTGAATGTAGATGCCAAAGAATTTACTTCAGATAATCCTCTTGACAAGCAGGCGACAAAGGGTGATATCGATAATTCAGTCCGTGAGAGTCTGGTAAACCTTGAGAACTTGAAAGACTTCCTTACAAAATCACTATCTGGCTTCGGAGAGCGCCATTTAGATTCTTTCACTAATCTTTCATCCTTAATTGAGAACGTTAAGTCGTCAATCTCCACCCTGCTGGAAAAACAGAATGATATAGCGGGTGATGTAACTTCAGACTTCAAGAATATCGTTGATACTATTGATATTCTGTTTGCCCAAGGAAAGGAACAGCTTTTCAATATTGAAAGTGCAATAAAGGATGCGGTGAACCGGACCGGCTCTAATATTCGGCAACAATTTGAGCAAAATCAGTCTGCATTAAAATCTCAGTCAGAGCAATTGTCTCAAAACACTGAGGCTCTCCTTAATATACTGGAATCGCTCTCAACATCATTTCAAGAAGTTGATGGTAAATTGAAAGACCTGGCAAACTCTCTGGCCGCATCACACAAATCGTATCGCGATCAGATGGGAGCCTACTTTGATTCATCTCGAAATGGTATCAAGACGGAGTTCGCACATTTGAATACGATAATCTGCGAAAACGAGGAGAGGTTGATTGCTAATACTAAAGCGGCTTCAGATAGAATTACGAATAACACTTTGTCCGCAAAGTCTGAAATTCTCTCTGACAATCAGGAAAAGGCATTCCAAACGCTGTCGTCAATCAAAGAGTTCCGCGAATTTGTAGATAACAGAGTTACCTCTGTCGAGAGAGAATGTTCTGCAATTTCAAAGGAAGTGGAATCTTTCAAGGAAGCTATGGCATCTGAGGTGTCAATCATAAAGGAAAATCAAGAGTATATCCAGAATACGTTAAACGAGGTGTTATATCACTCAATTCCATTCTGGAGATTTAAAGTTCGCAAGGCAGTTAAACAATTGAAAAAACAATAAGGTTATGACTTTACAGCAATTCGTAGACGATAAACTCGTCGAGATACTTGACCGGTATTCAGTCCCGGGACAGGAAGTTGGAGCATCTCTCAAGGAGGCAGTTTTGCGTTCAGATAACAAGGAATTGATTATCCCAGTTCTAGGCATGCAGGGCATGGGAAAGAGTACACTCATCAATGCTATTCTCATGGAGGATATAATGCCGAGCGAAGCCGATGAAACCACATGTGTTCCAGTTGAAGTCAAATATGGCGAGACAGAGCAGGCTGAGGTGTATTTTTCTTCTGGCACATCGACCAAGATTGTTCATACAAAAAATGAATTGTATGAATATGTAGATAACAACTCCAATCCTGGCAATGAAAAGCAGGTATCACGAATCGTTCTCTATAGAAAAAACGATCTTCTGGCGAAAGGATTGACCATTGTTGACCTGCCGGGTGTTGGTAGCCTCACCAGAGCTAATGAGGAGACAACGAATCGTTATATTAAAAATCTCTGTACTGCAATTTTCGTAATTCCCACGGTTCCGACAATTCGAAAAACGGAAGCTATGTTTATCAAGAGTGTTTGGTCACAGTTCCCTATAGCCTTGTTTGTGCAGAATAGATGGGCTAATGACACTCGACAAGCGGTAACTGAGAGCGTGCAGTACAATACGATGCGTCTGAAACAAATTGCTGAGCAACTGAATAATCCTTTTGATGAGCACATTATAGTAGTCAGTGCTTATGATGGTATAGCCGGCGAACTACAGCATAATCAGAAACAAATTGATAATTCAAATATATCTGAATTGGTCAGTACAATCTCCTCTCTGTCTGATAATTGGGATATTAGTATGTCAAAAGCTTTAAAGGAAAAGGTTGTAAATACGTTGGCTTTTATCTGCTCCCGCATCGAAGCTAGGATTGAGGCGCAGTCGAAATCTCAAGCTGACAGAATCCGCGAAGGGGAAGAACGTATTGCTCGATTCCAATCTGAAACCGAGGAACTCAAGATTAAACTCAATGAGACAAAGAAAATGTTGAGGGGCAAGGAAGATGAAGTGTATGGTTTTGTTAATGAGAAAACAGGCGAATATGCAGGAAAAATAAGAGCCGGCATTCATAATATTATTAATAAAGGTGTGGTAGATGGTGATAAGTTGTCCAATGCTTTTGAAGATATTCAGGAAATAGAAGCCGAGAAGTTATTTGACACTGTTTTTGATTATATCAATGATCTCAAGCTAAGTGTTGAGCAGCAGATTGAAAGATACAATCAGATTATCAGTGTGGATGACGACATAAATTTTAACACCTCGTCGTTTTATAAAGCCAAGAAAACAAAATATGAAAAGGTTCTGACACCGGTTGCATCGGTCGGTGGTGGAGTAGGAGGTATTTTTGCAGGAACAGCTATCACGAAAACGTTAACTGTGGCTGGAGCGACGCTAAGTGGACCTCTGGCTCCGGTTGGGGCTGCTGTCGGTTTTTTAGTAGGCATTGGTATCACCGCCGCTGCCGGTTTTATCGGTAAGAAAGCGAAAGATGCCATCACAAAGAATAGGGGGAATACTACAAAATCAGAGATAGAGGCCTCAATTTTTGAGTCTGAGGAGACCTTCAAGAAAACAATCTCTTGCAAATTTGAAGTCTTTTTCGAGAAATCCTATGAGGCTTTGAAACAAATTCTGCGCAATCGCGAAGAACAATTTGAGAATCTTAAAAAGGATGTTGAAGATTCTCAAAAATTTGAAGCGGATAACACATTGAAAGATGATATTAAATTTATAACGAGAAAAATGGAGGAAGTCGCAAATGTTTGAAAATGTATTGGCCAAGCTTGAGGCTTTGGGGACCCTGATTAAAGCCACAGGAGATGATAATATAAAGGCTTTGTCCTCTTTTTTGTATGAAAGGATAACACATCCTGATTCATATCTTGTATTCTTGGGAGAAACCAGTAGTGGCAAATCTTCCGTAATTAATGGGTTCTTAAATGAGAATATACTTCCCGTAAAGGCATCACCGTCTACCGCGGCAATAACTGAGATTGAAATCTCAGCGGAGAAGAAGGATGATAGTTTCTTGGCTATATATAAAAATGCAACAGCCAAGAGGATAAGCAAAGAGCAATTCATTTTGTATGCTGAGAATCCTGAAAAAGACCTAAGTAGACTGCGCTTGACTAAATATGTGTCTAGTGCGAGCCTTAGTGGATTGAGGATTTTTGATACTCCGGGATACGGTTCAATCGTAGAAGAGCACGAGGAGGTATTAAAAGACTTTCTACCTAATAGTGATCTTGTTGCATATGTGGTCAATTATAGAATCGGCATTCAAGATGAGGATTATGTCTTCTTGGGATTTCTCAAGGAATTGATACGTTCGGATGTCGAAGTAATACTAGTGATAAATCGATGCCCAACAGATACCAACGCAGAAGACAGAAGGATTATTGAGATATACAATTACGCTCACGATATTTTAGGTCAGGTCCCCCGATTGTTCTTTATAAAAGATACGCCTCTGTCCGAAGGTGAAAACTATGCGTTACCCAAATGTCCTGAATTATGGTCATACATAAGTCAGACGATTTCATCGGCAGATAGAATAGAAAAACTTGAGAATGCATTTGATGAATACGTAATTGACCTATATGAGAGATGTGATTCCATCATTCAGGCGAGGTATGCTTCGGCTGTCATGTCCGAAGAAGAATTTAATGCCATACTAGAAGTGGAGAAATCAACGGCAAAACGCATCCGTAGTGCAGTTGATTCAATGATCAATCCGACCTTTGACAAGTTGATCGCTGATTTGCCTGGTAAGATAGAAAGCTCAAAAATTGAGATAGTCAATAGATTGAATTCGGATATAGACAGCGAAAAGACAGGGCAGATGGAGGAAATGATTGCATATACAAATGCACATCTTCTTCCTTATACAATCAGTAACGTATGCGGAGAGACAATTACGGACTATGTCGATGTAGTCTTGACCGATTTGAATAATAGACTAGATGACTATATTCAAAAAGAAGTTGTAAATATCAGCAATGAAATTAATGTTAGAATCAATTCGAATCTGGATGCTGCGGTTCAAAATGTAGGTGCAAAAGTTATCCAGAAGTTAGGAACAGGAGCCCTGGGTGAATATTTCATCCAATTCGGAGGGGCTGGTGGCGCAAATGCCGGAATTGCGAATGCCGCATCACATCTTCTTAAAAAAGTTGGGGACATTTTCGGGAAGACATTCTCAAGAGAAACGCACAATGCACTAAAACATGTTTTGAAGAGAATAGGTGCGACATCAATGAAGGCAGTTGCAGCTGTTGTTGCTGCCGTCCTTGAACTTGCTTTCGTGGCAATTGAGTACAGTACTTGGAAACGTAAGCTTAAGAAGAGTGTGGCCAAAGGTGTTGACAAATGGGGGGAAGAGACGAAAGAAGGAATTGTCAAAGATGTTAATAAACTAAGGGATATGAATATAGAAACAGTCCTAATGATAGCAGATGAAATAGAGAGCTCTTTTGACGAAGAAAAACCACATAATGCTGAGCAATGCTTGAAGGATGTAAAACTTTCTGAAATGATAGGAAGAACAATACGAAATAATTAAAAATCAATAGAATATGAATGGATTTCAAATGGGGGACGATCAGAATGTAATCGTCGAACATCCAAAAGTTGAAATTACTAAACCGAATGTTGACAATCAGCAGGTTGCCACGAAGACAAAACTTGATGTGGTATCCGAAGGTTTTGATAACATAATGAAACTTGCGACCGAGATCACAGAAATTAAGAAGATGAAAACCCAAGGTGAACTTATCCTCCAGAAGATGGATAAGGATCGTGAACTTCTTATGACCGAGGCGCAAGCTTATGCGGAGAAGAAGAATGCAGACACAAAGAGTGTTGTTGACCGCATGAACGTGATTCGTGGTATGATGCAGGATTTTTACGCTCAGAGCAACCAGCAGATAACCGGAGAGGACTTCCGTGTCATCATCACGGAGATAGTCAACCAGATGGGTCGTGTCGAAAATGGACAGTAGCGACATCCTCAGCCTGTTGATGGCTGCTTACAAAGATAGTGTTGAGCGCAAGTTATTTAATGATTTGCGTTCAGGAATGAATGAACTATTGGCGGCTGAGGCAGATTCAAGACGTGAGAAGGCGGCCGCCGCTATAATACAGATGGCTAAACTGAAGACAGCATTGCGGAAATTTGAAATGACCTATTCAAGTATTAAGGATGATTTCGGCAAAGTTGACGCTATCGATGATTATATTGCGGACGTGCAAAGGCAGATTAAGGCTATGTCGTACAAAAAGAATTGCCATAGATAGTGCGAATTTCAGTGATGACCACCTACATATTCTGGAGCATGCTCACCTAGTTCAAGTCGCATAAAGGTTTCATTATAAACTGAAGCGAGACTTCTGTTCCGATGCCCGATTCTTTCCCTGGTAGGCATGGAAAAAGAATCAGAATGGCACAGACAGCTTTCAAGTGCACATTGATATGAGCGTGCGATGCTGGCGGCAGAACTGCGGTGCAAACTTTTCCGGAGCATGTCCGGTCAGCCTACAGATTGCTGGTAGAATCGGGTTCTATGCCACAACTGGTAACCTGCGGAAGCGAGTTTCTGCGGATCAATGCGCAGAAGAATAGTATTGAATATTCATCTAACGGGGGGAGGACTTGGCACAACAGGTTCTGCATGAGTTCGGTGGGGACGTTCCGGGATCTGCTGGTGTTGGGGGCGGACTTGTTCGCGGCGACTTCCAAGGGACTGTATTGGTCGCGGAATGGCGGGGCGACTTGGGTGACGCGGTACAATAATTC
>ULKZ01014776.1_pt1 | contig 11614 bp, 10 predicted proteins | sample 1951231 | NCBI WGS metagenome assembly ULKZ01 (sample SAMEA4835508, study PRJEB28245) | human gut metagenome | biome: gut microbiome; material: fecal sample | place: Denmark | collected 2008
GCATCTATCACAATATCCTCTGTTAGAAAATCGGCAATAGAATTGAGATTATTATACAATCCTTCAGCAATTACTTTATACATAAGCTCCGTGGTTTTTATATGGTCTGGGATGTGAGTAATTATACGCTTATTTCCAGATTCTAATAATAAAGAAATGCGATATTCATTCAATTCAGAATCTGGGATTCGAGTAATAATTCCTTCCTTGGCCATGGCATCATAGAATGTAGAATCTATTACAGAATGTGGAATAGATATAGTCGTGTTTGTTCCCATTTGAATGGCATTATCTCTTGTGAAATAAGAAGCCGGAATATGTTCAGGATACCTTGTCACAGGATATCTCAAAATTATATCGGAAAAAACTTGCTTTGAAATTGTTGATATATCAATGTGTTCAAACCACGCAAAGCTGTTGCCATGATCTGAACTATATACAGCCATTTCGGTATAGAACGCATCATTTTTTAATACATCTGGAAGATGCTCTATGCAATATGGATGAATATTGATACACTTCATTGATATATCCTTTGTTTTGAGCTTATCTGGAATATACTGGTAAAGCCAAAGAACCCCAACATATGAGGCCGAGTGCTCCAGCGTGTAATGGACAAGTTTTTCTGAAATATACATTTCTCGCAGCTCCGGTCGTATTCCTACGATATTATAGCCGTTTACCATACACAAGCACTGCCAGAACATTTTATCTTTGAAATGCTCTGGTATATTAGAAAATGCGCCATGAAGATATGACTTATTCTGTTTTACAAGCTGTTCAAGGAAAGTATATACAAGGTCACCGGTGATCAGATCTTCTGGAATACCGGACATAGAAGCAGGATTGACCTCGATTATGGATTTTATTTCAGATACGTTTAGAAGTCTGAAATGTTCATCATCCTGTCGGCCATACCCTAAATTCACTGCTTCGTAAGAACGAGCAATCAGGGCTGCTATGATGGCAGCATGTGCAGGATTATTAATTTTTGAGATAATCCATGGATTATGTTTAACGGCTGCAAGCTGCATATCTTCGTCCGGATTTTCTATTTCCAGAATGAAATTTGCATTTTTCATAATAAGCTTGCATAATCTTTCTTTAGAACAGTCAGAGAACAGTTCCTTATTCGATATAGCTTGCTCAAATTCTCTTTTTACTTCCTTAGCAGTCAAGGAAATTTCGCCTGAAGGGAGATTTTCTTTTAGTCCGTGGAATTGTATTTTATTTTCTCTTCCTGTAAGATAGAGAAATTCATTTTGTTCTGTATTGTATTCTTTTAATACAATAGCTCTTTGTATAGTCAACATTTTACCTCTTTCTACCAGAAAGGCATCCGAAATGGATGCCTTTTGTGGATTTTGAATTATTTTGCAGCTGTTCTCAATCTTGTAAATGATCGCTTTCTTCATTATGATAATTCTTTTGAAGTTCATAGCATCCTTTTTGATTGTCGGAATATCCAGCTTCTGACCATGAGATAAAGCCATCATGATGATACTTCACTGCCTTTTCTGCTTTTGACCAGGAATACTGAACAGAATTATTTTCGCATACATACGCTGTCCATAATTTCTTTGCTTCCTCCAGAGATTCAGCGACTATCATGTAGCAGAAATCACAACAGAATCCAGAAGCTGTAAATTTCAGAATATATTTTTTCATTTCCTTCGCCTTACATTTGGCCGTCACATCCTGAAAATACTCTTCAAACCTTTCATAATATGATTCGTCAGCGAAGTATATTTCATATCCGCAATCGGTACATAATGACATATAAATCATATGTTCTTCATTTAATGGGATATTTTGAGCACCTGTAAGATATTCTTTTTTTCCTTCATGTTCAAACATAATCTTGTAATTTTCTTCCGTTAATCCGATGTTTTCACACATTTTTTGAATGATTGGAATCAGAATAGCATCCATTGCAGATACAGAAATTTTATCTGTATTGAATGATTTTGCCTCTCCATTGATACCGTTTTTAAATAGAAACATATTATTCTCCTTTCCTGCGTATAACGCAAAAAGACCGATTGATTTTCATCAATCGGTCTAAAAAATAAAATTATTTATGAAAGTATTGATATAAAATATTATACCAATAATTATTTAATTTGGCAATACGCCTCATATATTTCTTCCAGCAGAAACTCGTCGTCTATAGGTTGCTTGGAATCAGCATCAATCAAGATCACTCCATAATTATCCAAGTGGGTTTCAGCAGTGAGTTTATCGTAATCGCTCCATCTTGGATTGATATAATCCGAAGCAATAACGTTTCCATAATCGGTAGAAAACTTTACACTTTTCATTTCTGATTTCATTACAGTACTCATTTTTATCCTCCATTTCATAAAATTCTCAGCAGGGAAATCCACAGGCTTACCTGTGGGTATTAGTGAGTGTTATTGTTACGCAATATTTTCTACTTCCTTTACCCACTCATGAATTGGAACGTATTCTTTTTCTGAAAAAGCTAGGGAAATAGTGAAATTCTTTTTCTTACCGGATTCAGACTTACATTCCAATTTGTATTGGTCGTAAGGTAGAATCTTGGTGATTTGCAAGTCGATCCTGTCATTTATGTCGGCATCATCATAGTAAGTGATTTCATATCCACACAGACAGTTAATAGGACCATTATATGCATATACTGTCCATGTAGCAGAATTGAGCATTCTGCAGATAGAATTGCTAAGAAAAATCAACCGGTCTCTCAGTATATTTTCTCTTTCCATATGGTATTACGCCTCTCTTTCATGGGGAGAGAAAGAAAAACGTGTTTTCTTCTCTCCTCAATTTTTATATCAGTTCTTTGATTGCCTTTACAACTGCCTTTGGCAGTTGCTCCGGACAATTTGTAGAAACGAATTTTGCTGCACAGCTTTTGGACATATTCTGACAGTAGATGTATTCAATTCCTTTCTGGTAGTTTCCCAAGCCAAATGTAATAAATCTGACTTTCTTTTTGGAATAGTCCATAAGCACATTTTTTATATCAGAATATGCATCCTGGTACGAATTATATGCTGACGGTTTACCATCAGAAATGATAAATACAAATTTTTTATCTTCATGACGGTTTGCTACCTTATCGGCACAATATCTGAGAGCCATTCCATCTCTATTGTAACCGCCCGGAGTCAATGAACAGATTCTGTATTTATCCTTGCCATCTACAGAATTGAATTCTGCAAGGGAATGCATCTGCATGCCACCTGAATAATTATGTCCATATACCATTACTGGAATATTCATAATTTGGCCAAACTCATAAATGATCAGAGCAGTATTTATTGCACTGAGTAATTTGTTATCTGTGCTCATACTGGCTGAGCAGTCAATAAGAACTGATATTGCCATATTAGGAATATCTTCCGGCAGATCATTTTTGCAGAAAATTTTTCGATCAAAACGGTATAAATGATTACGATCAAGGTAACGGCCGTTATACATTCCATCTAATTTACCTCCCTGCTGCTGGTCTTTGATTCTGCGGGTAATCTCTTTTGCCATTGCAGCAGATGTTTTTCCAGCTCCATCATCAATTAATGTATGATAGAGATGCATATTTTTTTCTGTGACAGTCCCTCTTTTTATTTCTACATTTATAGAAGCATTATAAGAGGTAAAGTCGAATTCTTTGACCTCTTTTTTTAATTCTTCATCCAGCCTGTCCTGCTCCTTTTCTCTCACAGAATTTTCCGCAATGGAAGTAAGGATGCGTTCAGCATCCAAAGCTTCAGGTTGATTCTCATTATAATCAGGAGTGCTGTCATTAAGTTCCTGACTGTCGGATATCTCCAACCGTTCGACTTGCTTATCATTCAAAGCTGAACCTGTATTAAGTTCTAATCGGTCATTGATATCTGCAGAATAGATATGATTCAGATCGTTCTCTAAATCAGAAAACAGATCTTCATTTGAAATGGATTGTGTATTGGAATTTGATTGTGTTGACGATGAAACATCGTCTTTAGACATTTGATTCTCAGATGGAATCTCATTAGATTGAGAAGAGGAATTTGAGGAAAGGTCTTGTTGGGTATCGGACATGCTTCCGGTTTCGCTTTCCTCGTTTCTATCAGTTCCACTATTTCCAGAATCGGTAACAGCATCCTGCTCCATCGGTTCTTTATCTTCAGTGTCTGAAGTATTGGAGCCAGTAGAGGACTTATTTTCTTCAGAAGCACCATCCTGAGGTGACTGCTCATCAGTACCAGCGTCTTGATTTTCACTAGGGGTACTGTTGTCTTCTTCCACATTCTCGGATGAATTTTCATTTCCAGAATCCGTCTGCTTATCCTCGGACCTTTCTGTAGCAGATTGATTGTCTGAGCTATCGGTTTTATTTCCGTTCACTGAATCGGATTGAATATTACTCTGGCTATCCGATGATTCTTTTGAAGGGGCTGAGTTATCAGCTCTATCATCAGAATTATTGGAAGAGTTCTGCGGTTCCTTATCTGTTTGCGAAGATTGTTCTTCACTGTTGGATTCAGTTCCTGATGAGTTCGCCTCTGAATCAGATGCTTGTTTACTTTGGCAGGACTTCATATATACGTAGAATTCACAAAATAATTCATTGACCATTTTCATCCTCTCATAGGATTTGTAGGTATGCGTTATTTTATGAATAACATCGAATCGAGAAGTCACAAAGCTGATAACTTCTTTGACATCGGACCGGGATGCATCATACTTTATCCGTTCATACTTTGCATAAGAGAGCAAAGCATTCAGGCATAATACATATTGGGGAAGTCCGTTATCAAACTGCTCATCTAAACTATCAAAATTTTCCAGTTGCATTTTCCTGAGCAGATTCAAACATTTCCCTTCACCTGGAACTGTTTTAAGAACCATTTCCTCAATAAAGCCATCTTCCAGAGAATTATCAAGGTAATCAAGAATGGTATAAAACAGGTTCATTGTTTTATTGTCCATTGTCTGAAGGTCTGCGACAAACTCATTCGCAGCTGCCCCTGATGGAGTTGGGAACATTTTCTTTTGTGAGAAATAAGCATTTTTACGTGCTATGATTAGATGATAATCCGTAAATAAAAGATGACCGCATTCGTGTAGAATCAGCCCTTTTTGTACAACTAGCTTTTCAATCCTTGTACTAGAATTTGTCATAAACTCGTTGTTCAGGTTAATTGTGATCTGCCCACGGTCGGTAGCATAGGCTACAATGGAGTCATCCGTCCACTGAATATGAAGATCGGTTCCAGTGGAATACTCTTTTGTTATTGCTGTAGCAAGATTCTGCAGATATACACCGCAGGCTTCACTTAGGAAGAAATCTTTATCAGTGATATTTTCTTTCTCTTCTGCTACTTTTTTTCTGAACTCTTTTATCATGAGCCCTTTTTCTCTCATGTCGTTCATTCTCCTTTCTGCCATAAAAGGCAACAAAAAAACCGATCAAGGAAATCCTGATCGGTTAATCAAAAAAGTTATCTATGAAATTTTTTATATAAAATATTATAACATATAAGCATTTTTAATGCAACTTTTACATTTTATTTACTAATAGTTGGATGAAAAAAAACAGGAGAACCTTTCACCAAGGATTCTCCTGTATGTGCTTACGATTAGAATGTCAGGATGACGTCCTGATTATTCTGATCTGATTATTATATTTTTTTGCCAATGCAAAACTGTACATTGTCCCTTTTGACTTTCCGTTCCAGAATGCAATGCAGCCACGGTCTTTATGAGAAGCCAAATACTTGTGCATCTTCTCATTTCGTTCAGGACCAGCGATTTTCCCTTTTTCCCAGTCAGCAGGCATACATAGAAAGATGATCTCTCTTTCCTTGCATATCGTTCTGCCAGAGAATCTGTACCTTGAGCTCCTCCTGATAAGATTACGAGCGTCTTATCGGCTTTTGACGAAAGGATTTTATCCATTTTCATACAGAATAAGGAATAATCGGTAAAAGAACGGCTTCCGACAACAAGACAAATAAACATATTGCTCTCATCTACATATCGGAAACTATCGTCTTCACCAATTGGACATGGCTCTTTATAGGATGCTATTCGCTCATATTCCGCTGTTTCCATTTCACAGGGTTCAGCAAAATGAGGGCATCTTAATGTACATATATACATGTTCCATCGCCTCCTAAGCGCTATACTCTAAATTGAACCAGATATAACTAGGAATATCTAGCTTCATAGACTTGATGCGATCTCTACCCTCATTAGTGTTAGGTATAAATGAGGGTGCCTGTTTTTCCTCTTCAATAATTGATAAGATATGATGTTTATGGTTGTCGGAACCTATCAGTATTTTTGCCGCATCATATAAGCCCAAGGTTCTAATATCATATGCTGAGTTCAGTTTAATGACATTTTTGACCCCATATATTTTTTCCAGTGCGGTCATTACGGTTCTTATGGCAGTTCCTTCGTCCAGGCATTTTCCAGAAACAGATGGATCAAAGTCATTTCCCATATATCCATAATACTGGATTCCATATTCCTTCCCCACAATATAAGGAGAATCAGTGCAGACAAATTCTGACCATTCTGCTCCACATACTTTATGACGCTTACCTACTTTTGTAAATTGATACTTACGTCCAAGGTATATAAATTGTGAACCAGAAACAGATTCGTAGGATATTTCTTTTGTATGACAGGAACCGGTCCAGTTATCCTCATATCCATACATTTCATCAATCTCTTTTGCATAGAGATCACGATCCATGAAAGTAATCAGCCATTTATTCAAGTTCAGGGAAGTCTCTCCGTATAGAGCTTCTGTCCAGAAGTTTTTTTGAAAGTCTTCCTGCTTGTGAGGAATATGCTTCGATATTTTCTCCCATTCTTCTTTCATTACATCAGAAAATTTAGGAAGAGGGTTGGAATCGGCATTTGAATAACGTACACATTCATTACCTTTTTCATCACAGCATATAAACACGTATTCTTCAGGAACAGGTCTATCTAATTCGCAATATCCCAGAGGATCTGCTACATAATACCAGGTGCCTGCATTTTTGTACATGTGCCGGGCATAGTAGATAGGCTGCCCTTTTACCGGAATTATAACTTTCCATAATTCGTTATAGTCATCATTTTCAGATCTGATAAGTGTAACCTTTATTTCTTTTTTATTCATAATATTATAAATTGCATCTTATAACATAAGTACTGCAATTACTGCCTGCTGGCAGTCCTCCTTTCATTTTCGCCTCTGAAGCAATATCCGCAAAATTCCCAGGTATTGGAATCATACCTTTTAAAGGTCATAAAGGTTGATCTGAATTTTCCTGTAGAATCCGGAATGGAATTATATGCTTCTCCAATCTGTGCACAGTCGCTTCTGTAGCAGGCTGGAGGAATGCAATTCATGAAGTATTCAACGACTTCATCTTCAACATAGTCGCCTTCATCTAACGCATCACAGTAAAACCAGTCCCAGTTATAGACTTTTTTATTATTGCATTTACGGCGCTTCCGCAATTTTTGTGTACGTTCTCTTTCTTCAAGTTCTAACTTTACATCCTGAAAAATTGGTTTTAGCTGCAGTTTCGCTTGTATTTTTTTCGCAATGACCTTGTCGGGAATCCATCCATTACTTCCCGCTTCAACGTGATGTGGACCATAGCAAATACGATATTCTTTCATCTTGTTCTCTCCTTTCGCATAAAAAAAGCAGTTGGTTAGGAAACCAACTGCAAATAATAAAATCCTATATGAAATTTTTAAATTAACTATATTATACCAAGTAGTTTCAAATATGTAAATAATATTTCCTATAATCTTTTCCTGTCAGAAGAATAGGGGGAATGGAGAATGCAGAGAATAATAACAGCCTGGATGGTTATTTAAAGCTCATTTTTATTTTGCCTTCTCCACCTCTAAGAAGGGATAGCGTTGCTGTAAATTTACCTGACTTTCCGGACAACCCAGATACTCGTATTTTCTCACCGTTGACAAGCTGCTGCAGTTCATCATCAGACAGATCTTTTTTACAGCACGTTGTAAAGCATTTTGTTCCGCATTCCGGACATCTTATAAGGGAGCCGGTTCTTACCATATGAACATTTTTCTTTTTACAGCGAGCCTTTCCACAGATGATAGAAGTATCTTCCTTTTCATATCTGGCGCCGCTATTCTCAAATTCATACCCTACTTTTCTTTTTTCAGTATCAATGACCAGGAAAGCACTGAATGTTTTCCCAGATTTTGCCTTGATTCCCTTGATTAGATCGGTTTTATGATTATAGAGTAGCTTATCAAATTGTTCCTGCCCCAATAGATTCATTATTTCACGGTTAAGACCGAAACCACATGTTTTGTTTTTATAGTTTTCGCAGGCGCAACCAAATCGTGTTGTCATAACCTTTCCGTTACATATGGGACAGTTACCTATTTCTTTGGAATCAAAAGGTTCCAGTCCGGGATCTTCCTGAGCTGTTGCTTGTTTGATTGCTTCAACTGTACTTCGAACATAGCTGTACAGCTTTTCTTTATAGACAGCGCCACTGATTTGTCCTTCAGCAATTTGGTTGAGACCTTTTTCCCAGCTTGCAGTCATTTTAGGCGATAGCAGGCTAGGTATGTGCTCTTTGATTATATCGTAGAGTATTTCACCGTCGGGATGAGGTTTTATGACTTGTGTCTTGCTGTCCAAAGTAATATATCCTATTTTGATCAGTTTTTTGATTGTGTCAGCCCTTGTTGCACTGGTACCAATTCCTTTTCCCTGTATTTCAGCTCTAAGATCTTCATCCTCAATAAGTTTTCCTGCATTTTCCATAGCAAGAATAATTGAACCGGATGTATATCGTGTTGGAGGTGATGTCTGTCCATTTTTTATTGAAAATTCTGCGTTTAGGATGTCTCCCTTATGGATTCCATGGATAGAGGCAGTTTTTTCATCTTTTGTACCAGTTATCTCCATCCAGCCAGGTTTTTCCAGTATTTTTTCAGAGGCATAAAAATGTTCACCATTAGCATGTTTGAGCAGGATTTCCGTCTTATTATACTCGGCAGGAGGATAGAAAATAGACAGGAATCTATCGGTGATCAATTTATATACGGATAACTGAAGGTCATTGAGTTTGCTTACATCTGTTTCTCCTGTAGGAATGATAGCATAGTGATCGGTTATCTTGCTGTCATCAGTATACTTGGACTTAGACAGTCCATCATACATATTCTGTAATATGATCTTTTCCGCAATGTCAGCATGATACTGTCCTTTTGCAAGCCCTTCAAGGTTATCTTCTATTACATCAGCGACAGCAGTTGACAGCACCCTTGCATCTGTTCTGGGATAGGTTGTAAGCTTTGCTTCGTAGAGTGCTTGGGCTATTTCAAGTGTTTTATCAGGACTTATTTTGAAGAGCTTTGAACATTCTGCCTGTAGTTCAGCCAGATTGAAAAGTAGTGGAGCCTTTTTCTTTTCAATTTTATTAGTAACATTTTCGACAAGGAGCCGATTATCCTGAGCTAACTGCGCTTTCAACTGAGCTGCATCTTTTTGCATCTTAAAGCCGGTTTGATCATATAGTAGAGGACTTTCATAATACATAGAGCTTGCGTCTGCTTTCCAGTTGGACTTAAATCCGGAATCGGCTTCAATTTTGTAAAAAGAAGTTGGGGTAAAATTACGAATGGCTCTCTCCAGCTCCACTACGAGCCCAAGAACACAAGTCATTACACGTCCTACAGCAATTACTTTTCTTTTCTGGGACTTGATTTTCTGATTATATTCATATCCGAATTTTACCGACATGGCTCTGGAGAAGTTGATACCTACGGCATAATCTTCTATTGCTCTCATATATGCAGATTCTGATAAATTATCATAATACGACAGCTCTTTTGCTTCTCTGATACCATTTTTTATTGATGCATCGGTGTAGGAGTCAATCCAGATCCGCTTTATTCGGATTTTAGGATTAATTCCTGCCTGCATTAAGATCAGTCGTTGTATGTATTCTCCTTCACGACCAGAGTCTCCGGCAATAAAAAGTTCGTCCACATCGTCTCTATGATATAGTTTTTTGACAATCTCGAATTGCTCTTTTACATCCTTTATAACTTCGTACTTGTATACTTCCGGCAAAAAAGGTAAGGTATTGAGCGTCCACTTTTTCAGGTTTTCATCGTATACTTCCGGATAAGAAAGAGTTACAAGATGGCCTACGCTCCAGGTAATTATCCATTCTTCATTTTCGAGATAACCATTTTCTCTTGAAAATGATCCGAGCACCTTAGCGAAGTCAGCGCCTACCGAAGGCTTTTCACAGATGATCAATTTATGTTGAACCAAAATTTTTTCCCTCCTGTTAATATATGCTATGATAATTCTATAGTATATTATACCATATACGGAAAAACAGACAATAAAAAAAGCTGCCAACACTGCAGCTCTTAGGGATCTGTTTAGAATGCATTATTACCTGGAAGGCTTTCCAGATAAAATTTTTCAAAAACAGCAGAAGGATTTTCTTTATATAGATTTTTGAAATAATCGCTCTGCTTCATCATTTTTTTATGCCTGTAATAGGTCGCTTCAGCCATTCCAAGACTCTGAAATATATCACTATCTGTCATGGTCTGACTCATCCAAATTATATCCGAATACCGGTATAATTTGGATGTATTAATATTCGAGAAAACTTTTTTATGGCGGCCTTCTCTTCTGTTTTTATTTCTGTTATATTTATCAGGAGAAATACTTAATGCTACATGGTCATCTTCCACACGCAGATTAAATCCAACTGCGCTTAACGCATCTCTCATTTTCTCCATATTCTTCTTATTATAGTTTTTATCGTAATATGGATCTATATCCAGAGAGAAATACACCGTGCACAAATCATCTATTTTCATGATTCACGTTCCACCTTTCTGATATAATAATACTATATATACTAATATGAATCAATCATTTTTAAAACTGATTGATAAAATAAAACCCGACTACTTTTTAGTAGTCGGGTTGAGTTCAGTAGCTATGCTGGATAACATGTCAGAATATATAATCTAGTACAGCCTCCTGCAGCATCAGTGTCCTTCCCTAAAAACAAAAGGACCTGATTACATATGATCGGTCCATCCTGCCAATTGTGGGCTTTACCTTTCAAGTATTTTTTTCCACAATGCTCCATATCGCATACAATACGGAAATAAGGTTCTTTGCCTGTACATAACCATTTGGGAAGATCCGGTGAATCATACATCATATCACAGATCAATTCTTCAATGTTTATGTTCTGAAAGAAACAGGATGCGCCTTTTACATCTTCAGTCAAGCATCTGTTCATAAGATACTCATCTGTCTTAAAAGAATGCTCGTATACTGCATGGCAGTCATGCAAGGTTTCGGAACAATCTTCAATCATATCAGCTACGAACTGATATTTATTATACATTTCTGCCATACAGAAACTCCTTTCTACAATCTGTTTGCTTTAAAATAGAGCATTTCTTTCTCCGATATTGCTCCTGATTCATTGTCAGAGATATTATCTCTGGTAAGGATGTTGAATCCTGAGAGAGAAGCTTTGGATTTTGCAGTTGTTATGCGGTCAATTGCCTTTTTCTTGCTGCTTGATATATCAGCATTTACCTG
>ULKZ01034461.1_pt1 | contig 11608 bp, 11 predicted proteins | sample 1951231 | NCBI WGS metagenome assembly ULKZ01 (sample SAMEA4835508, study PRJEB28245) | human gut metagenome | biome: gut microbiome; material: fecal sample | place: Denmark | collected 2008
GGAATAATATACAACTAACATTTTCTTCATTTTTATATCTATTCCTTTCTTTCCTATTACTGAAATCCTTATCTCACTGTTCATTCCAGAAAAATCGTAGTCCATTATACGTGTACTCATCACACGCCTTCTGATCATGTTCATAACCTTCTCTCTCCAAAAAGGAAAGATTACCGTCTGTCTCATTATTCGCGAACTTAAACATTCCATCTGAATCCTGCGCCATTGCCATGATTTGAGCTTTAAATGCATGATATGCAAAATCACTTGTTCCAGAAGCAGCGAAGATAAAGAAATCATCTGAGCCATATCCCTGCTGTCTAACCAAATCTGCCATATACTGTCCATCTGTGCTGTAGCTTCCACTCATTGGCATAAAATATCTGAAATAGTCCATGCAATAACGAAATGTATTCCAGGTATTTACAGAACCCATGGAAAATCCACCGAAACCTCTGTGATCACGTGAAGCCTCTAATCCTTCTTTCGTTACACTTTCCGCATAGGTACTGTATTTGCTCTCTACTGCCGGGATCAAGTCATTTACAATCTCGTTATGAAACTGATTGGTAAGCTGAATTGCCAGACTGTAATCCCCACTATCCTCTTTGCTCGTATTGTTATAGGTTGGTAAAACAATAATAAGCGGCTTGATTTTTCCATCCTCAATTGCATGATCCAGCACATTTTTAAAAGAATGCGGATCTTTATCGGTTCCCATAATCGTCGTTTCATTGCTCCACCCACCATGGCTCAGGTAGAAAACATTATACTTTTTATTTTCATCATATCCATATGGAACATATACCCATGCTTCTTTTGTAAGTTTCTGACTCTTTTGATCATAGGTAAAAGATTCCCATGTATTATAGGTGATTTTCTGGAGATTTCCCTGCTGATCTGCCGGAGCTTCATATCCATCAGGGATATATTCCAGCTCATCCGGTACGATACCACTCCCATAGCGTTTATCTGAATTTTCTGTTTCCATCTTTGAGTTTCCTTCTGCATTTAGATCTTTTGTATTATTTTCGTTTAACACACCAATCCTCTGAAGCCATTCTTTCACATCATCAACATCCGTTGCATGAATCCGGTATCCGTCCAGCACATTTGCTCCACTTGCAACCGCTTTTATATAATCCATACTGACGCTAATATCATTATCCTGGCTTGTGCAAAATGGAATTATTGTCTTACCTGACAAATCATAGCTTTCCAGAAAACTTCCTATTGCCATCGGTGCATTAAACCACCAAATCGGATATCCCACGTAAATTGTGTCATAATCATCCAGATTATCCGGTTTAGCAGCAAGTTCTGGTCTTAAATTAAGCAGCTCCTCAATCCATGCAGTTGCAGCTGTTCCCACAAAGGATCTTCTGTAGTAATGAGCGGTGTATATCTGATACATGTCAGCCCCTGTAAGGCTCTGTATCATACGTGCAGCGCCTTCTGTGTCACTGCCTTCCATGCCTTTATTAGAGCTTTGTGTTGCTGATGAAACTGCATCTACATCTCCCGGAATCACTCCCTGCCTCGTGAAATAAACAACCAGAGACTTTGTCTCTTCATCCCCCTTTATGACATCATTGCTTACATTTTTTATTTTAGCCCCTGTAAACAGATAGATATAACCCACCATGACTACCGCTAAGAAGGCCACTATTACCCCGATGGTTATCTTTTTCCTTGTTTTCATTGCTCACCTCTTTTATTTCTTCTGTATTTTTGAACCTCCAAACACCTGCGACATCGGCATATGGGCAAGCATCTCATCAATAGATTTTACTTCATCCTGAGTCAGCTTTATATCTGCTGATTCCATATTTTCTTCCAGTCTATTTACTTTTCTTGTTCCCGGAATTGGTACGATATATGGTTTCTTTGCAAGCATCCAGGCAAGAGAAATCTGTGCAGGCGTGGCATTTTTTTCTTCTGCAATCACTTTCATCCAGGACATAAATTCATTATTTTCCTTTAATCCTTCTTCTGTAAACTGTGGCATTGCGCTTCGATAATCTCCCGGCTTTTCAAATTCCCCATGGGAATGATATGCTGCTGTCAGTAATCCATTTGCAAGCGGCGAAAATGCAACAAATCCTATTTTCAATTCTTCAAGCACCGGGAATAATTTCTCATAATCCCTGTACATCATGGAATATCTGTTCTGAATCGCTGTAACCGGGCATACTTTATGTGCACGTCGAATAATCTCTTCACTGGCTTCTGATAACCCCCAGTGTGTGATTTTTCCCTGCTCCATTAACTCCTTCATAGCTCCTGCCGTCTCTTCAATCGGTACAATCATGTCAATACGATGAATATAATATAAATCAAGATGGTCTGTGTTAAGTCTCATTAAAGATCCCTCAATCGATGCTTTAATCGTCTCCGGTCGTCCATCAGGAATCAAAGGTTTATTTACAGTTGTTGCAGTTTCATCAAAACGTATCCCACACTTTGATGCAAGGACAATTTTGTTTCTATATGGCCTTAACACTTCCCCAAGCAGTTTTTCATTGTGATGAGGGTCTTCTGTTGTTCCGTATATCTCTGCCGTATCAAAAAATGTGCAGCCTTCATCGATCGCTTTTTCAATCAATTCTTCTGCTTCTTTCTGTGTTGAAACAGTTCCATATGCATGACTCATTCCCATACATCCAAATCCGATTTCTGATACTTCTAAGTCTCTTCCTAAAATTCTTATCTCCATCTTTATCTTCCTTTTCTATATTTCAAACTTTACTGTAAGTATAAGAAAAAGAGACTCCGGACAGAAGTCTCTCTTTGTTACGATTCCTCCAAATATTTTTATATTCTTTTATAATCCAAGACTGTCTATCCATGAACTGATATCTGATTCAGACGCTCCACCATGGAATCGTTCCCCTTCTTTCCACTCACCTGTTCCTGTCATCTCTTCCAGAAGATTACCGCTGTCACCGATTCCCGAGGTCGCTGCTGTACAGAATGGGATGACTGTTTTTCCTGTAAAGTCATTCTCTTTTACAAAGTTATCTACTGGCCATGCTGCAATTCCCCACCAGATAGGATAGCCAATGTATACCGTATCATATGAATCCCAGTTATCAACTGTTGTAGACACCAGTTCCACATCTCTTAAGCTCTCATCATCATGTTCTCTTGACACCCGGCTGTCATCATCTGTCCAGTCAAGGTCATCATCTGTATATGGCTCCACAGGCTCTATTTCAAACAGATCTGCCTCTGTAATTTTTGCTATCTTTTCAGCAACATCTTTTGTATTTCCTGAAGCTGAATAATATACAACCAATGTTTTTCCATTTCCTGTTGATGTATTTTCTGTTGTATCTGTAGTGTTTTCGGAATTTGTATCCGCTTCTTCATTTCCAGACTGGTTTGTACTTGTAGACTGGCTGTCATTATTAGAAGCAGACTTGTTTGTATTGCTTGCTCCACATCCTGCCATCAAACCGATTGCCATGATGCATGTTAAGAGTACTGCTGCTATTTTCTTTGTTTTCATCCTAAGGTTACCTCCTGTCGTATAAAATGTTTGTCACGCTAATTTCTATCGGATGAAATTGGTAAATACAAAATCCGGTGCCTTTGGCATTTCAATTCCCATTTTTGTCGCAACATTTTTACAGTTAATGAAATATGCCATATTGTTTCCAAGGATCTGCATAACCTGCATTCCTTCGAGATCCTGTTTTACTTCATCCGGATTCGTCCCATGTACCATATTCCAATATCTCGATGTGATAATCGGCATCTGCATCAGACCAAAATATTTATTTACCTGATCCCATGTGGCCGTTGTTCCGGCCCTTCTTGCTGAAATTACCACAGCGGCAGGTTTCAGGCGGAATCTGTCGCCGCCACCGTTTAAATCGGCATAAAAGACTCTGTCCATAAAGGATGTGATTGCACCACCCCAGTGTACCGGAGTTCCAAATACGAATCCGTCATAATCCCCTGCTATTTCCAGAAATTCATTCACGATATCATCCAGGATGCATTTATTTTTTTCCTGACATTTTCTGCAAGCAATACATCCTGAAATCGGCTTATTTCCAATCCAGAAAATATCTGTACTTATGCCATTTTCATTTAATGCACTGGATACTTCACAAAGAGCTGTATAAGTACAGCCATTTTTGTGTGGACTGCCATTGACAAGTAATACTTTCATTGATTTTTCCTCTTATGCTTACCAGTTCTTTTTTTCTTTTGAACTGTCATTATTCTTTTTTCTTTCCTCAACCATCTTAACGAACCATTCCACCATATTCGGATCCTGATGCGAGAAGAAGGAGCTTGTCTTCTTGTCTAGTTCTGCAATAGTCTTCATATCTTCATCAGAAAGTGTGAAATCAAAAACATTAAAGTTTTCTTCCATTCTCTCAATGTGTGTTGATTTCGGAATAACCACTACCCCTCTCTGAATATGCCAGCGAAGCATAACCTGTGCCGGAGTCTTCTGATATTTTTCTGCAATCTCTGCGATGACAGGATTCTCAAAGGTGCCTCCTCTGCCCTCACCGAATGGTGCCCATGCTTCTAACCGGATATCATATTTGTCTGCCCATTCCTTCATCTCTTTCTGCTGATTGAAGATGTGGGTTTCCACCTGATTTACCATAGGTTTAATGCGGTTGAAGGATGCAAAATCAACCATTCTGTCTACATAAAAGTTGGAAATTCCGATTGCTCTGATTTTTCCCTCATCGTACAGATCTTCCAATGCATGGTAAGCACCGTAAACATCTGAAAATGGCTGGTGAAGCAATACCAGATCCAGATAATCTGTCTTTAACTTTTTCATGGATTCAAGAACTGATTTCTTTGCTTCTTCATATCCATAATGTTCAACCCACACCTTTGTTGTAAGGAAGATTTCTTCTCTTGGAATGCCTGACTTTTGGATTGCATTCCCAACCTCTTCCTCATTAAAATAACTCTGTGCTGTATCAATCGCCCGGTATCCAACTTTTAAAGCATCAAGCACACATCTTTCACATTCCTCTTTTGTTACCTGATATACGCCATATCCCAGTATTGGCATTTTTACACCATTATTTAATGAAATATATTCCATTGTCGTATCCTCCTTGTTTTCTTTCATTCATCTTATATTCATACTATAATACTGATAGATTCCTTTGAGAAGTTTCGATAAGTTTTTCAGTCTTAACCTTTCGGTTTATTCTGGTTCTTACTGATTGAACAGCCATCCCATAATTTCTTTGTCACGACAAAACAGGTAGCCACCGCCATGCTGATAAGTGACCGGTGTTCCTTCAAAGTAATCTTTATCTTTTACATCCAGTACCACCAGTTTATCAATCTCTGATTCCGATAATCCCTGTTCTTTGTAAAGCTCATGTATCTGCTGGTATGCCTCTTTAAAAGGTTCTGATCCATAGTATTCGTCGCTTTCGCCAATCACAAAATATACCGGCGTTTTCATCTCCACAACCGGCTCATATGCACCATCCCACTGAGAGCTGCACATAAGTGCCGCTGTATATAATTCCGGCTGCTTTGCCAATACCAGTGACAGGGTTTCTCCTCCTCCGGAATAACCATTAATATATACTTTCGATGGATTAATAATATAATGCTTCAGAAAATACTGTGTCAGTTCAATTGTCTGATCTGCTGATGTCTGTCCCCAGTCATTTAACTGTGGAGCTACAATAATCATATCGGTAATATACTTCTGTGCTTCAAATCCAAAATCTTCTGTCCGGATATTTTCTCCCACGCCCTGAAAATATAATCCCTGATATCCGGGTAATGTTACATATAGTGCATATTCCTTTGTCCCGTCATATGCATCCGGAATATATACATTGTAATGAATGTCCCCTTCATTTGGAGAATGAAGAACATTATCTAGGAGGAAGCCCCGGTATTCTTCGCTTCCCAGCGTAACATTTTCCAATTCATCTCCGGATGTATTTTTTTCTGTATTTTCTTTTTTCTCATCTGTCTTCTGCTGTACGGTCTGTACCTGGTTTATTGTTTGTTGATTCTTCTTTTCATCCCTGCCGGGTTTTAAAAAGTAGATATATACCATGATTACCATTGCTAAAATAACAACTCCAATAATTGTAAGTACTAATTTCCGCTTTTCCATAAATACACCACCTTCTTTCAGTATTAACCTTTTCGGTTTCTCTTACCTGTTTTCTTTAGAAACACTCCACTATAATATCCAATAAATGCTATCAATATCATTACTGCCAGATAATCCAGCAGAAAAGGAAAGATCCCCTTTTCATAATCATAAAATACAAAATGCATCCTCATAATCAGATAATCTCCTATCTGTCTCCTGTAAAATGCATATAAACCATAACCTGCAATTGTGGTTGCGACAGATCTTGCTGCCCATGTTCTGATGACGGATGGATGTTCCCATAATCGTCCTGCCATTGCTACCGCTATATTCCAATGAAATCCGAGATGTAATGACATCACCACCAGTCCCCAGTATGCGCAAAACATATGTATCTGTCTGGCTGTCATATATGTTCCGGAAATCTTTATCCATTTAAATATGTGATTTGACAATAATATTCCACTTATCATGGAACCCATTATAAGAATAAGCATGATGATAACCAGTACTGTCTGTATCACTCTGAACGCATTATATTTTCCTTTCCTTACAGAGGTCACCCATTTATGATTCAGTATGTGATGTGAAATAAAAAGCACAAGCATCGCCATACCAATCCACTCATGTGCAGTCTCGCTGAGCAAACTATATGGCATAAGAAGAAGCAAACATATCGTCATTCCTATATCTATCAATATTTTTGCTGTAAATCGTTTATTTTTCATATCCTACCTCTTATCTAAAGCATTCATATTGTCTTCCCAGAAAGATATTGCACGATCAATCCATCCTTCTGCTACAGTCCCCTCTCCCAATCCAAATCCATGAGAAAAGCCTTTAAATACTTCTATTTTTGTATTTGGACCATTTTGTTGTATCTGGGAAATATAATTTTCCATACTTCTGTATGATGCAATTCCGTCACTTGTTCCGACACAGGCATAGGTTGGAGGCTCCATTCCTGTCACCTGGGAAAGTCCTGTATACTGCATAATCACCGCAGCCGGTGCAGGATATTCTTTTTCTCCAAAGTAAGCTGTTCCATAAGAACCAAGCCAGGCCGCCATCCTTGCTCCTGCTGAGCCACCCCAGAGAGAATAATCCGTCATATCAATCTGTAGTTTCTCTGCATTTTCATGTAAAAACGCAATTGCTCTGGCAAGATCCTCACAGGCAGTCTGTGCTCCCGGACGATAAATAAGAGCAAATGCATTATAGCCTTTCTTTGACAATTCTAAGGCATGAGGAAAGCTATCATGTATTCCGGCTACATATACAAAGCCTCCTCCTGCATTGATAATCGTTGTTTTTGCTCCTGCATTTCCCCGAAAGAAAAATAAACCTGTATCCTTTTTATTCGCATCTGCCTGCATTTCTTCTTCACTGTATATTTGATAAAAAATCTGCTCACCATTCATTGCCTGATTTTTCATATAATTTACGATTTCTACTGTTTTATCGTTGTTGACTTCGCTGTACCACGGCAAAATAGAGCTGACGTCTTTTAATTTCAGATTGTCCTCTATTTCCATATCTACTGGAAATATGAGTCTGCCATAATTATCGAAAGCTGAATCATGGATAACATCATTTATATTACTCTCTGCATTAAAACTTTCTTTTTCATTCATATTGATATCCTTCTCTGTCACGCTCTCTTGCTCTGTTTTTCCTGTTTCCAGCGTTTTTTCTTCCCCGATTGCCAGGTTCTGGACTGTTGTGCTACACCCACTGAACATGATAACAGTCATGATGATTCCTCCAAGAGCTATCCTCTTTATCTGCATATAGTATCCTCCATTTTCACTTCAGCTAAAGTATAACAAAACGAGACTCCATTAGAAGTCTCGTTTTGTTATTCAGTATTAACCTTTAGGTTTCTACTCGCATGTATTCAATTTTTATTTTACCTTGTTAATAGCATTTATCAGCCGCTTAACCTTGATGGACGGTTTTTTCGAATGAAGAATTCCAAATGGCATAGTATAATCCCACTCTACTGGAATGATTCTGATCAGTGGATGAACACTTTCCCAGCTCTTGAATGCCAGTAATACCTCATTATTGTTTTCGCATCGGTTAAATGCTTCTACATTGTACAGATTAAAGTCTACAATATTGATTTCAGGATGATTTTTCATCATATCATCCCTTAGCATATCGCCATAATAACTCCATCCTCTTTTCATGAGCATAAGATTTTCTCCAGCCAGATCATCAAGTGTTATTTTTTCTTTTTTTGCCAGCCTGTGATGAATTGATACCGCCACACAAAATGGTTCTCTTGAAATCTCAGTGCCATCACAGCCTCTGAGTTCAAGCATTGTTTCATCAAAGATTCCAGCTATCACATCAATATTCTTTCCCATATTAGCCAGTATCTCTCTTGCATTCTCTGGTGTATTTTCAAATGTAATCAATTTAAACTTCATCTCCGGATATATTTTCTGTATCTTAGGCCAAAGTTCCACAAAAACTTCCGGTGGCGTCATCGGAGATATTCCAACACGAATGATTTCTTCATTATGATTCATTGCTTCCTGCGCCCGTATCAACGATTCTTTTGAATATTGAATCAGATATTTTGCATCCTGATAGAGCGATTTACCAGCTTCCGTAATAATAAGACCTCTGTGTGTTCTTTCAAATAGTTGCAAATTTAAGCTGTTTTCCAAAGAATTTATCTGTTTAATAACCGCAGGTGCACTTATATATAATTCTTCTGCCGCTTTACTAAAACTTCCAGCTTCTACAACGCAGATAAATGTATCAAGTTGTGGATTATACATCATGTAATTCACTCCTCTTTGTGATTTTAAATCATCTGAAATGCTTTCAGTGCCCCAATAATTGCCTCTTCTTTCTCCTTCGGACATTGCGGTTGCTTTGCTCCCTCTGACCTAGGAATATTAAAATTCTCCGCTAATTCAATTCCACACTTTCTCTTCACCTGTGCAATATACAGATCAGATACCTTCATTCCATCATTATACTCTGCAACATACTTCTTTATCTCCTCATAAGTAGCCTTGCTCTCAGCCGCCGTTAAATCCATCTCGTCCATGTCAAGTCTCACATTCACATGATGCTTTGCTTCATGAAGTTTGGACAATAAGCATACCGTCTCCACATGCTCCGTCATCGGAAACAAATCAACCCCCACCATCTTTTCAACCCTATACCCCTTCTTTTTAAGCACTCCAAGGTCACGCGCAAGCGTGTCCGGGCCGCAGGATATGTAGACTATCTTTTTCGGTGCAAGCCTTGCAACACAGTTTAGAAAAGTCTCGTCACTTCCCGAACGCGGAGGGTCCATGAATACAACATCCGCGTGCCGTCCGTCGGCTGCCATGCGGGTCATAAATTTTCCGGCGTCATCGCAGTAGAAACGGATGTTGTCCATACTGTTGCGCTTTGCATTGGCGATGGCATCCTTCACGGCGTCGGTGTTCAGCTCAACACCGATGACATTTCCGCCTTTTTCTCCAGCCTGCCCGGCCATATATGAGGCCGCGGTGATTCCGATTGTACCGATTCCGCAGTATGCGTCTATGACCGTCTCATTTCCTGTAAGCCCGGCAAATTCAATCGCCTTGTTATAGAGAATTTCCGTCTGGACGGAATTTATCTGATAGAAGGACTTTGGCGATATTCGGAAGGTATTGCCGCACAGCACGTCCTCAATATAACCCTTTCCGTAGAGTGTCTGTTCCCTGTCACCCAACACCATCGATGTGCGCTTGTCATTGATATTCATTACTATTGTTGTTATTTCCGGGTGCTCCTTTAAAAGAGCCTTTACAAAATTATTTTTGGATGGAAACATCGTGCTTGAGAGGACAAGCACAACCATAATCTGTCCGGTGCTGTGTGCTGTTCTTATGAGAACATGGCGGAACAGACCTGTTCTTCTGTCCTCATCGTAGACCTTAAGCTTGAATGATGGGATGAGCTTTCTGATGGTCGCAATTATCTCATCGGCTTTTTCATTTTCGATAAGGCAGTTATCGACCGCAACAACCCTGTGCGTTCCCTCCTCATACACCCCGGATATGACATTTCCTTTTCTGTCCGTTGTGAAAACGGCATGTACCTTGTTGCGGTAATGCAGCGGCTCATCCATGCCTATCACTTCTGTAAGCCTGCCGTACGGTGCTAAAAGCTTTGCAAGGGCAGCCTTCTTTATCTTAAGCTGTTCTGCGTAATCATGCTTAAGCATGTTGCAGCCACCGCATTTTTTGTCATAAGGGCAATTATATTTCATATTCTTCTCTCTTTTCTCCATTTCGTTAACTTTTCATAGATAATTGCGATACCCTTCAAACTATTCAGAGCTATCCTATGTTCATAAAAATCCCCATGTCACTGCTTTTGCAGTGGCTCAAATAGTAATGAAAAACTTGCTTTTTACGACTTCGCACTATTACCTCTGCACAGCTATATTTTTACCGCCTGCTCTCCTGCCTACACCCCCGCCAGCATATCAAAATCCGGTATGAAGCTGTCCTTCGCGACATCGCCCTCCTGAATGAAGGCATTCTCAACACCAAGGTCAATTGCGTAGTCCACAACCTCGTCATACTCCTCCTGTGTGACACATCTTCCAAGCTCAGGGTAGAGCGCGTTAAGCTTTCCGCCGGGCATAAGCTCCGGCATCGGAGTGTACTGGCTCATTATGCTCATATATATGTCATCCCCATAAGTGTCATAGAGGTATTTTACAACTGCCTTTGAATCCGCGGTGCACCCGGGGAGCACCAGATGGCGCACTATCATTCCACGCTTCATTATAAGACCGGCCTCGTCCGTTGCCGTATTATCATCCGGATTTTCTACCTCAAACACCGGTGTTCCAACCTGTCTGAACATCTCCGTAAGTGCAGCCATCGCAGCCGCCGGATAATCCTGTGCCTTACTGTATTTTCCGGCAAGCCCGGGTGACATATATTTCATATCGGGAAGGTATACATCCACAAGTCCGTCAAGCAGCTTTAGTGCCTCAGCCTTCTCATAGCCGCCGCTGTTGTATACCACAGGCAGGTTCATTCCCTGGTTCTTTGACAGCTCAAGCGCCTTTATAATCTGCGGTATGTAATGTGTCGGTGTCACAAGGTTAATATTAAGTGCCCCTCTGTCCTGCTGCTCAAGGAATATCTCCGCAAGACGCTCCACCGAAATCTTCTTTCCGACCTTCGCGTTGGCAATATTGTTGTTCTGGCAGAATACACAGCCAAGCGGACATCCCGAAAAGAACACAGTCCCCGAGCCACGCACGCCAGATATGCATGGCTCCTCCCAGTTATGGAGTGCCGCACGCGCCACATATATATCACTGTCACAGCCACATCTGCCGCGCACGCCTTTAAGCCTGTCAACACCGCACTCACGCGGACATAACGTACATGCGGAAATGTCATATTTCCATTCCATTTCTATCCCCATTTCCTTTTTTTTATATTCTCATACCATGATGTTGGGGTCAAAACATGTGCT
>ULKZ01006055.1_pt1 | contig 11606 bp, 10 predicted proteins | sample 1951231 | NCBI WGS metagenome assembly ULKZ01 (sample SAMEA4835508, study PRJEB28245) | human gut metagenome | biome: gut microbiome; material: fecal sample | place: Denmark | collected 2008
TGAGGTGAAACCCAATGTCATTATTTGGCGGTTTATATGTGGGAAAGAGCGGACTGCAGACTTCCCAGAACGCATTGAATACAGTAGCACACAACCTGTCTAACCAGAACACTACCGGTTATGTAAGACAGCAGGTTGCTATGACCGATACATATTATAATACAATTTCTACGACCAAAGCCATATCAAATTCACAGACTGGCGATGGTGTCAGATATTCTGAAGTACGTCATATCAGGGATTATTTTCTGGATATGAAGTATCGTGAGGAGTCGGGAAGGTTCTCATTCTATGAGACCTCATATTCCACAACACTGGAAATTGAAGATATTTTAGGTGAACTTGATGGCGCCGCTTTTAAGGATTCCTTAAAGGGGCTTTGGACAGCTATGGAAGAATTAGCCAAGACACCAAGCGACAGTACCTATATGTCTATGCTGGTATCCAAGGCATCCAGCTTCGTACAGAATGCCACGTCTGTATATCAGTCTTTTATTGAATATCAGAACAATCTGAATCTGCAGGTAAAAGACATGGTGGATGAGATCAATGCGATTGGCTCCAGAATTGATGAACTGAATAAGAAGATAGCCGTAATCGAGACAGGAGGCATTGAAAAAGCCAACGACCTGAGAGATGAAAGAGACCTGCTGATTGATACTCTGGCAGGATACGGCAATATCACTTACAGCGAAGACCTGAACAGCCGTGTTACGGTACGTTTTAACGGAAATGACTTCGTTACTACCTCCGGCGCATATAAGATGGAGCTGCTGCAGGATAATGAGACAGGCTTCTATACCCCGTACTGGGAACAGAATGCCGTTAAGTCCAAGGATGAGAATGGTAATGAAGTAATTGATATTTCTGTAGCACATGTATTTAAGATGACAGAGACTATCTCTACAGATGCAGGAACAGACGTAGGCGGTCTGCGTGCACTTCTGTTAGCGAGAGGTGACCACGTAGCCAACTATCAGGATCTTACCAGCAACATGACCCAGAATAAGCTGGATGCACTCAAAATGACAGCTCTTGAGTACAATAAAGACCCGAAGGGCAATGAAAGCAAATATTATAACGACAACATTGCCAATTCCCTGATGATGAACATCGAAGCAGAATTCGATAACCTGGTACACGCAGTAGTAACCAAGGTTAATCAGGTCATAGCAGATAACTGTGATCCTAAGAGCGGCTACCTGTGTAATGAAGATGGCACACCGATGCAGTTATTCCTGAAAGCATCCTATCAGCCTTATGAAAAGGTATCTTATAAAACAGAAGCAGATGCAGAAGCAGCCAGAGCCAGGGGCGAGAAGCTGTATCAGATCTATGATGAAAATGGTAAGCCGACATCAGATTACTGGAGATACGTAGAAGAGTATGATCCGGATGACCCGGACGCAGGTAAGAACCTGTATAACTGCGCTACCTTAAAGATTAACCAGGAGTTGGTGCAGACCCCATCCAAGCTGGGATTTGTAAAAGAAGACGGCTCGACAGATTACAGCCTTGGCAAGAAGCTGCTGCAGGCATTTCAGGATGCAGAGCTCTACATCAACCCAAATGCTACCGAGGCAAGCTCTTTTGAGAACTGTTATACGGAAATCGTCAACCAGATGTCCACGATGGGTAACGTATTCAAGGATGTATATGGATATCAGCAGCTTGCAGTAGAACAGGCAGAATCCAACAGACAGTCGGTAATCGGCGTATCGTCTGATGAAGAGCTGGAGCATATGATCATGTATCAGAATGCATATAATGCGGCCAGCCGGTATATTAATGTGATCAATACCCTGCTGGATTCCGTTATCAGCATGGCATAGTAAAAGGAGGAATGAAGGATGCCATCCACATTTTTGGGATTAAATACTTCATACCGCGGATTAGTGGCATCTAACTCCGGGTTAAATACAACAGCAAATAACATTTCCAACATTGAGACTGCCGGTTACAGCCGCCAGAAGGTCAATCAGGTGGCGTCCAGCGCAATCAGAACTTATACTTCTTACGGATGTGTAGGAACCGGTGTAGATACGCTGGCAGCAGAACGTGTAAGGGATGTATTCTATGATATCAAGTACTGGAACAACAATTCCAAGCTGGGGGAATACGATAAGAAGCAGTATTATGCAGCAATCGTTGAGTCTTATCTGAATGATACCAAGGGAACCAATGCGGTAAAAGGCTTCACAAGTATCTTTGATGAGTATGAAGCTGCGATGGAATCACTGGGGACCAATACCGGTGACAGCAGCTATGCATTGGATTTCATTGGAAAAGCAGGTAATCTGTGTGAATATTTCAATCTTTTATATAATAACTTCAAATCCATGCAGACCGATGTAAATGACGAGATCAAGATCAAGGTAGATGAAATCAACGGTATTGCACAGGAGATTGCAACCCTGAATAAAGAAATCAACACCATCGAGATGGACGGTGTCAGCGTAGCCAATGAATTGCGTGATAAACGTGATCTGCTGGTGGATGAGCTGTCCGCTATCGTAGATGTATCCGTAGAAGAAAAAGACATTATTGATGCAAGAACCGGAGAAGCCTCCGGCGTGACTGCCTTTTCCGTCAAGATAGCAGGAGGACAGACACTGGTTGACTGCTATGATTACAGACAGCTGCAGTGTGTACCGAGAGATACCTATCAGCAGGTCAATGCCAATGATGCAGAAGGACTTTATGATGTAAGCTGGACTGATACAGGCGATGACCTGGGCGTACATGCCAAGTCCACACAGGGAGAATTAAAAGGACTCTTTGAAATGAGGGATGGCAACAATGGAGAGGCTTTTAACGGAAGAGTATCCAAGGTAGACCCGGATAACCAGACTGTATCTGTGAAAGTAACAGATTCTTATCTGTTAGATATGTGCAAATCAACACTTCCACTGACTAACGGTAAGATTACCCTCAGTGGTAAGGAATACTATTATAAAGAGTGGAGCTTCCAGCTGTCTGAGGATGGCAAGTCCGCCACTTATACCTTCCAGTTGGATGAAGAGAAGAATACACTCAACAATGCAGAACCTATTTCTACCAGCCTTACCCATGAAAAAGCCAAAATAGGAGAGCAGGTGAACTATCAGGGTATTCCTTATTATATGGAACAGATGAATGAGTGGGTCAGAAACTATGCAGAGTCTTTTAACAAGCTTTACGGAGTAAAGGGAGCAACAGACTACAGAGGAGATGACCATACAGGAGCAATCTTCTATACTGGTACGAATACTGTAAATGGTGAGCAGTACAAGATGAAGGTCGGCTCAGATACCAAGTCCTACAGCTCATCGGATGATGGATATTTCAAACTGAATGCGGGCAATTTCAACGTAGAGAAATCAATAGAGAATGATGCCAACAGCATGGCAACACATACCGTAGAGACAGGTGGTATCAGCAAATATGATATCATTGCAGAACTCAAGGACCTGTCTACCAATACAGATAAAATGACATTTAGAGGATGCAAGGCAGAGGATTTCCTGATCTGCCTTATGGGAGATGCGGCACTGAATGCAGAAAGTGCTAACAGCTTCCAGTCTATTTACAGCAATATTGAGCAGACCATCGCCAGCAATCGTATCTCGATCAGCGGCGTTGATGCAGACGAAGAGGCAGCAAGCATGATTAACTATCAGAACGCATATAACCTCTCCAGTAAGATGATCTCCGTATTATGTGAAGTTTATGACAAGCTCATTCAGGAAACAGGAGTATAGAAAGGTGGAAAGCAGCTATGGCAATGCGTATAACGACTAAGATGATGCAGAACAGATCTTTGAATAATTTGAATACAAATAAAACACTGCAGGAGAAGCTTACCACACAGCTCTCTACCATGAAGAAGATTACCAGACCTTCTGACGATCCGGTCATTGCGATCCGTTCTCTGAAGCTGAATTCTACATTGAACAAAATTGACCAGTATTATGAGAAGAACTCCAATGATGCCCAGAGCTGGCTGGAACTGACAGAGTCTGCAATCAAGACAACTAATTCCATTTTGGAGGATATGAGCGGATATATTACCCAGTGTGCACAGGGTTCACTTACCGCAGAAGACAGAGCAGCCATTCTGCGGAATCTGGCAAATTATCAGTCTGAGATCTATTCTACAGGTAATGCCACAAGTGCAGGAAGAAATATCTTCACGGGCTATCGTACAGATACTCCCCTGACTTTTCTCAAAGACAAGACAGAGAGATATTCCATTACGGAACAGAGAGACAACTCCTATATAGATACCATAACACATACCGTAATCGGCGATATGGCGAATATCAATGCAGGTAATTTCAATACAGCATCCTACAGTGCCTATACAGAATATCAGGTCAAGAGCTATGATGTTGCAAGAATCAGACTGGCATATAATAATCTTGATATTGATACAGATGCAACTAAGAATGCAGATAAAATTAAACTGAGCTATTTCACTGATGTGAATACAGATGCTGCCCATGGTACAGATAAGGGAGCTTCTATCAGTACCACCAGCTATTCTATCTTCATGAACCAGAATGTTATTAATAACGGTGAAATGGAGATTACCGTTACAGGAAAAGATGGCAAAGAGAATACATATACTCTAGGACCCAATGGTACAATAACGCTTGATAAGACAGAGATATCCATGGATGCAAAGGGTAAGATTACCATTACCGAAACGGGTAATCCGCCACAGACTACCACGTTGCAGACTAAGACGGAGACTGATGCAGCGGGTAACAAGACCTATACCTTCGCAGACCGTATGGAGACTTCACTGACGATCACAAGCTTCTCCAAGACAGCGTCGGATGATGCATATGCTTCCGTATACGGAGATGCTAATGCCAATAATATTACATATGTTGCAGAAACTGGTGAATTGCTTCTTGGCAAGAATGTACAGAACAAGCTTGCAGCTCTGTCCATCAACAATGAAATCCGTATCAGCTATGATAAGAGTGAATGGAAGACCGATGACCTTGACCCGGTTCATTATTTCTATACAGAACGTTATACAGATACAAGAGATGCAGATGATCCTTTAATCTATAATGAAGAGAAACTGACTGCTCCTAAGGGCAACGTAGCCAAACAGATCATTGAATATGACATTGGAAGCAACCAGACCATCCGTGTCAACACCACTGCTGATGAGATCTACACACACAACATGGGCAGAGATGTAGGGGAAGTGAAGGCACTTCTGGAGGAATATGATTCTCTGGAAAAGGCATATGATACCGTAAATTCGCTGATTCAGTCCGGTAAGTATGAAGGGACAGATTTGGATACACTGAACAAGCAGTTAGATGCCCTGGATAAAGCAAGGGCACTGTCCAAAGCAACACTACAGGAGAGATGTGAAGGATTACAGACCATTTTTAAGGGATATACCAATCAGGCAACATTGACCAGGACAGATGTGGGAAGCCGCGAATCCAGACTGAAACTGATCCAGAACAGATTAAGTGCCCAGCAGACCAACTTCCAGGAGCTGGTATCTGACAATGAAGATGCAGACGTAACGGAACTCGCAATCCAGTTAAAGAGTGTAGAACTGACCTATGAGGCTGCTTTATCTTCTATCAGTTATGTTATGAAGACTTCTTTGTTGAATTTTATTTAAAATCCAACACACAATTATCAGAAAAATGTAGCGACGTATACATAAATGTGTTACAATAATAATAAACCAATGCTTGAATCAATGGATGGCTTGAATGGAGAGAATGAATTATGGTAGAAATTAACACAAGAATATTTGGCAAAATAGCAATCGAAGAGGAAAAAATCATTCGCTTTGAAAGCGGTATACTGGGATTTCCACAGCTGAAGGATTTCACCCTGATCTACAATGCAGAGAAGGGCAATGACTCAGGTATCAAGTGGCTCCAGTCCATACAGGAACCGGCATTTGCAATGCCCGTTATGAATCCTGAACTGGCGATGCCGGGTTATACACCAAGGTTTGACAGAGAATTGCTGGCACCTCTTGGCGGCAATCTGGATGCAGACAATATCCTTATGTTAGTCACAGTTACTGTACCAAAGGACATTACGAAGACCACAGTGAATCTGCGTGCGCCAATCATTATCAGCACAGACAACAGAAAAGCGGTACAGCTGATCTGTGATGATGAAGAATACAGTATCAAATATGCCATTTACGATACATTAATGGCAACTAATGCATAGAGCATCATAAGACAAGAAGAGAAGGCAGGTGAAAGGTATGCTGGCATTATCCAGAAAAAAAGGCGAAGCCTTAATAATCAATAATGACATAGAAATCACGATATTGGAGATCAAGGGAGAACAGGTGAAGATCGGAATCAGCGCACCGAAGGAGGTTCCCGTATATCGTAAGGAAGTATACATCCAGATTCAGGAGGCCAACAAGGCAGCTTCAGATACTGCTGGAGTAGAGCAGTTAGCCAATTTGTTAATGAAATAATCGTGGACATCCATGTTTTTAAGAAAATGTTTATAGCTTCTATAAACATTTTTTCTTTCCTGACCGATATATAACTTGAAAGTAGCTATTCAGCACCATATTCACAAAATCGCATCTTCGATGCCTTACTTTTGCCCATATGGTTACTTCGCTATATAAATTGCACCAAATATGCCTGTGAATAAGCGTATTCTGTTACAATTTGCATGGCGCTGAATAGTTCCTATATACGTGATAAAAACATGGAGGTGAATAACATGTATGTAGAACCAGTACGGGGGATGTCTGCTACACAGACGCCGCAGACAGTACAAATGACAACAGATACAGAGAATACGATTCATGCTCAGTCCACGGAGGGAGAAGCAGAATATACATCATATGACTCAACAACACCCAAAACATCTGCCTCACAGACGCCGACAGCAGCAGAGATGCAGTCAGCAGAGAATGAGAAGCTAAAGAAAGCCATTGAGAGAATGAACGAACAGCTTCCTAATTCGGAAGCCAAATTCGGTATCCACGAAGCTACCAACAGAGTGATGATTAAGCTGGTAGACAAGGATACTCAGGAGGTCATCAAAGAGATACCACCTGAAAAGACATTGGATATGTTAGCAAAGAGCATGGAAATTGCAGGAGTTCTCTTAGACCAGAAATTATAAGACTTGCGTTCACATGGGAGGGAAATACATATGTCAGATTTATTAAGAATGACCGGTATGTACTCAGGAATGGATACAGAGAGCATCGTACAGCAGCTGGTTCAGACCAAGAGTACAAAAGTTACCAATTTAAAGAACGAACAGAAGAAGCTGGAGTGGAAGCAGACCGCATGGCAGGACTTAAACTCCAAGATTTACAATATGTACAGTAAGACATTGTCAAACCTGCGTCTGACCAGTGCATACAGCAAGAAATCAACTGTAAGCTCTGATTCTACCAAGGCAACAGTAGTTGCCAGTGAAGGTGCCGTAAACGGAACACAGACATTGAAGGTAAATAAGCTTGCAAAATCAGGTTATCTGACCGGAGCTAAGCTGGCTGGTAAGACAACAACTACAACAGGCACAGATGGAAAAGATGTTACTAAGGTAGTAAACTGGGAAACTACAGATAAATTATCGGAAATCGACAGCAACCTGACAGGCAAGACCATCAGCATTACAACAGGTTCAGGAACAGATGCCAAGACTACAGATATCGAAATTACAGCTGATATGACAATCAATGATCTGGTTGCCAAATTCAAAGACGCAGGAGTAAATGCCAGCTTTGATACGACCAATCAAAGATTCTTTATCAATTCAACAGGAACAGGTTCTGCTAAGAACTTCACCTTGAGTTCGGATGATAGTACAGCACTGGCTTCTTTGGGATTAGATCCAAATGCTACTTATACAGATATCAATGGTTCTAAGAATTCCTGTGTTAAGATTGAAGGACAGGATGCAGAAATCGTATTGAATGGTGCAACTTTTACATCAGATTCCAATACATTCTCAATTAACGGTCTGACAATCAATACATTAGGTGTTACAGATGAAGAGATTTCTATTGTTACATCTACAGATTATGATGGTATCTATAATACGATCAAAGACTTCCTGACAGAGTATAATGATCTGATCAATGAGATGGATAAGCTCTACAATGCTGATTCTGCCAGAAAGTACGATATGCTGACAGATGATCAGAAGGAAAGCATGACAGATGATGAAGTAGAACAGTGGGAAGATAAGATCAAGAGTGCTCTTCTTCGTAAAGATAACAGCCTGTATAATGTCATGAATACACTGACTTCCACTATGATGGAAGGCTACTATGAAAATAATCTTTCAGATAAAGAAAAGAAAAATATGACTTCCAGTGAAATTGCTGCATGGTATAAAGAGAATGGAGGTAAGAAGCACTATCTGTCCGATTATGGTATTGGTACACTGAGCTATTTTGAAGCACAGGATAATGAGCATCATGCTTATCATATTAATGGTGATGCAGATGATGAATTTACTTCTACCAAAGAAGACAAGTTAAAGGCTGCCATTGCAGATGACCCTGAAGGAACTGCTAATTTCTTTGCTACATTATGTAAGTCACTGTATAGCAAACTGGATGAGACGATGAGTGAGTCCACAGATTACAGCAGTATTTATAAGGTATATAACGATAAGCAGTTGAAGAAGGACTATAATGATTATACAAAGAAGATTAGTGACGCAGAAGACGAGCTGAATGATTATGAAGACAGATGGTATAATAAGTTCAGTAAGATGGAAGTAGCTTTGTCCAAGTTACAGTCTCAGACGAGTTCTATTTCCAGTATGTTAGGAAGTAACTAATCAATAGATCATAAGGGAGTTGTTCGGACAGACAGCACAGAAAGAGGGAAAAGCGCATGCTGAAACAAAATGGTTATGCACAGTATCAGAACAGCAGAATTATGACAGCTTCACCGGCAGAGTTGACACTTATGTTATATGAAGGAGCTATCAAATTCGGTAACATCGCAATTATGGCAATGCAGAATAACGATCCTTCCAAGGCGCATGAAAATGTGGTAAAGGTTGAGAAAATTATTCAGAATTTCAGAGATACACTGGATAAGAAATATCCGATCTGGGAAGATTTCGAGAAGGTGTATGCATATTTACTGAGAAGATGCCACGAAGCGAATATTGCCAAAGATCCGGAGATTATGGAAGAGGTAGTGGGACATTTACGGTCTATGCGTGATAACTGGAAGGAAGTTATGAAGAAAGTTGCATCAGACAGAGATAATCCCAGTGCACAGAGCAGAATTGCCGGAGGTCAGCATAATACGATCGGCTATGCGCCAACTATGGCAAGAAGAACAGGAACCTGACAGGAAGACCAGAGTGTAAAACAGGGGGAAAGGCATGACAGAAGGATATTTGCAGATTTTAATAGAAAGCCTTGAAAAGAAGATTATTGTATTGGATCAGATTATTGAACTGGACAAACAGCAGGCAGAGATCAGTGCACACCAGCCAATGGATATGGAAGCATATGATGAAGTTGTGGAAGCAAAAGATAAGCTTGTTGATGAGATCAATAAACTGGATGATGGATTTAGTTCTACTTATGAACTGATAGGAGATGAAGTAAAGAATCATCCACAGCAGTATCGTGAACAGGTGCAGAAATTACAGGAACTCATCAGAGATGCGGTGGATAAAGGTGTTACGATAGAAGCTCAGGAGAAGCGCAATAAAGCAGCTCTGGAAGCGGTCTTTCGTATGAAACGCCAGGAAATCAGACAAATGAAAGTCTCTACATCAGCTGCTACGAAGTATTACAAGAGTATGAGTAGAATCAATAATATAGATCCACAGTTGATGGATAAGAAGAAATAAAAATATATGAGTAACAAAAGCCGGACAGCAAAAATGTCCGGCTTTTATCATATAGAAAGACAGCAAAAGAGCCGCTTCGTCAAGCGGCTCTTTGCTCTTATGGTAGCATGAACGCGAATGTATATCATTCAGATGTTTCTGCTATGCCTCACAATTAGCTTAATAAGGAAAGTACACCCTGATTAGCCTGATTAGCCTGAGCTAACATGGACTGACCAGCCTGCTGCAAGATATTGTTCTTGGAATACTTAACCATCTCTTCAGCCATATCTGTATCACGAATCTGGCTTTCAGCAGCTGTAGTATTCTCAACAACGTTATCCAGGTTGTTGATCGTATGCTCTAATCTGTTCTGGATAGCACCAAGAGAAGATCTCTGAGCGGATACCTTGGCAATTGCATCGGCGATAGAATCAATAGCGTAGGTTGCAGATGCTCCGGAACTGTCTTTTACGTTGATTCCTTTAATTCCCAGACCAGCAGCGTCCATTGCATCAATACCAACAGTAATTTTATTATTCATATCGGCATCAGCACCTACATGAAGAGCAAAATTTAATGTTTCTTTAACATTGATTTTGCCTTTATTGATAATAAAATCACGGTATGTATCATTACCAACTTTTCGATCTGCACCAGTAGGAGCAGCAAGTGATGCCTGATCGCCTGCATTTGTACCAATATTATTAGCTAAAGTAAGTTCCTGACCAATTTTAGTATAAGCTGTTTCTTTAGTGATTACAGTTACATCAGTATCACTTATTCCATCGTTTGCTTTACCACCATTGCTGCCATTATCTACAAATGATGTATAGGTTTTTCCTTTGTAGAGAACTGTACTTGTATCGCCGACTTTCTTCTTGATTGCTTCAATATCGAGAAGATTTTTATCTTCATTTGCACTGTTGGCATCAGCAGCAACCGTATACTGTACACCGTCAACAGTAATCAATTCGCCAGCTTTAGCACCACCAATGGAACCAGTTACATTGGCTTTACTTGTTGTACCAATGGTATATTTTGTACCACCAATAGAAATAGTATCTCCAAGCTTTAATTCTTTAATTGAAAATGTTGCAGTGGTAGCTCCATCGCTTAATGCACCTTCAATGCCAGCGTCTTTTGCTGTCGCATATTTCTTTACAGTATCTGCATCGCCTTTTAACAAATATAACTCATTGAATTTTGTGGTTTCGGCAACGCGATCAATCTCTGTTAACAACTGATCTACTTCATCCTGTACTGTCTGTCTGTCGTCTAAAGACATAGTACCATTAGCTGCTTTTACTGCTAATTCATTCATTCTCTGTAACATATCGTGAACCTCTGTCAGTGCACCTTCAGCAGTCTGCACGGCACTGATACCGTCTTCTGCGTTAGCGGAAGCCTGATCCAGACCACGAATCTGTTTTCTCATCTTCTCGGAAATGGCAAGACCTGCTGCATCATCTGCGGCACGGTTTACTCTGTAACCGGAAGAGAGCTTCTCTGTAGACTTAGCCAGAGAACCTGTTGTGATACCTAACATTCTGTTTGCGTTCATTGCTGATAAATTGTGCTGTACTACCATAATAAAATTCCTCCTTGATATAAAAAACTCCTTATAATGAAATATAAATTATTATCTATTTATCATTTATGTATTATTTATCGGAGACAATTTCAAATACTTAACCCTCTAAACAAAAAATTCTGCAAATTTTTTCACATCTTCATAAAAGATTTCTTTTTCCCGAGAAATTTTTCTCCTATATTCATCATAA
>ULKZ01021305.1_pt1 | contig 11600 bp, 13 predicted proteins | sample 1951231 | NCBI WGS metagenome assembly ULKZ01 (sample SAMEA4835508, study PRJEB28245) | human gut metagenome | biome: gut microbiome; material: fecal sample | place: Denmark | collected 2008
TCATAATTTGTTCATAAATTGTTTACAATTTGTTCATTGTAATTATAACAACATAGGTTTATTTTATAATTGCCATAAGGCAATTAAATATGAACATGTTCGTATCAAAATTAAATACAAGGAAGGTGATATTATTAAAATTAAAAATGTGATATCCTTAGGGCTGGGGATTGTAGGAACTGGAATTATTAAACTAATAGGCAAGCCGACAGACGATTTAAAAACATTAATAATATTAATGTGCATAGATTTAATTGTGGGTTTTATTGTATCGTTGGTGTGGCATAAATCTAGTAAAACAGAAAGTGGTAAATTATCCAGCCGTGCAATGTTTAAAGGCATTGCTAAGAAATTTTTAACACTTATAATTGTAGTCGTTGCATATCAACTTGATAATATGTTAAATACTAACATTATAAGGCATATTGCAATAATCTCTTTAAGTATAGAAGAGATACTTAGCATAATTGAGAACATTGCAATTACTGGTATTAATATACCATCTATAATTAAAAAGGCACTTGATGTTTTAGAAAGTGAGGTAAATAAAAGTGGATTTTCCAGTCGTAGCAAGTAAATATAATTATGTTAATGCGTTCTTTAACAATCTTGCGCCTTTGGTTGTTAATGAATACATTAGAAGAAAAGGGCAGAAACGTTTATATCCGTCTACCGTGTTAGCAATGGCGGCATTAGAGAGTGGGTATAACTTAAATGCTAAAACCTTGTTTGGTATTAAAGGTGACGGTATTGTATTAGATACCACAGAATGTATTAATGGGGAAAACATTAATATAAAGGATAGTTTTGTAATATATCCAACACTCGCTGAAGCCGTGCAAGGATTATATGAATTAATGCAGTGGGATAATTATGATAGAGCAACATCTTGCACTGACTATGAAGAAGAATGCAGAATGGTTCAGGCTTGCGGATACGCAACCGACCCTGAATATTCAAGCAAGCTGATTAATATTGTAAATAGTTACAATCTAACAATGTTTAACAATATAGAAGAACCAGCAGAAGAAACAGCAGAAGAAACAGCAGAAGAGCCTTTTATATACACTGTACAGGCTGGTGATACATTATGGGAGATTGTAAGAAAATATTACAATTTGAATAACGAGACAGATATATATTACAAAGTTCATGAGGTTGCTGAAAAGAATAATTTGGCAGATATAAACATGATTTATCCAAATCAGATAATAAAATTATAAGGAGTTTTTAATTATGGCAAGAATTGATTTTGTAAAAGAATTAATATGCAATACAATTGCACAGACAATGGGAGCAGACTACTATCCAGCAACGGGAACAGACAGTAATAAAAATTTATCTGCTGTAGACACATGGAAGTTGGTAGACGTTGGCAAGGACGTTGACGAAGCTGGAAAGAAAGACGTATTTACTAAAGCGTTAATGATACAGATTGGGGGTTATTACTTTGACAATCGTGTTTATGACCCACAGCTTCCACCAGTTTTCAGGAATGTAATGGAGTATGGCGGATATTTACTTAAGACACGACTGGGTCTTTATGAGGTAGAGGACGACCCCAAGTGGAATTTAACTAATGGAAAAGACTACAGTGCTGATGAACATACACCTGTATTACCTAAGACATATGCCAAGATTTTTGAAGAGTTAAAGGCTTTGAGAATTAAGTATACAATGTATAATGATACCCTTATGGAAGCTATGAAAGACTGGACTATGATGGATAGATTTATAAGCCAGATTGAAGTTGCTTATCAGAACACAGTTAATGTAATGCTAGAAGCAGTTTCTATGCAGTTAATCGCTGGGGCTATCGCTATATCTGATAAGGCAACAGGAACAGCAAGACACTTATTAACAGAAGCTAAGGCAGCTGGCATTGCTACAGCAGAAATGACTGCTGAAGATTTCCTTAAAAATGCAGAGTGTGTTAAATATGCACTTATGGAAATCAAGAAAACACGTTCGTACATGGAAAAGTTTACATGTGCATTTAACAATAAGACAACACCATGTTTTACACCTAAGGAAGATAACGTGCTTTTAATGCTTACAGCTTTTTCTGCACAGGCTTCTAACATTCTCGCAAGCGTGTACCATGATAACAAGTTTGACCTTGGGGAATTTAACGAAGTTCCATGGTGGCAGGCAACCGCTAAGGACGTTTCAGGAGTAGAGAAATTTAATGACTTTGACACTAATAGTACTGTTATGATTACAGCGGATAGCAATAATAAGCTGGGAATTGGTGCGGAAGCATACACTGGAAAATACGTTATTGCGTTAATGTATGACAGGCTTGCTATTGGTATTGCGGAGCGAGCTGGAAACAAGGTTACATCATCATATACGGCTTCGGCTGATTTTTGGAACATGTTCGACCACCACGCTTTAAACGCTTGGGTTGACAGTAACTATAACATGGTAGCGTTCATAATTGACTAACAATATTTGAACTCAGTTCACAATTTTGAACTGAGTTCAATTTTTAGAAAAGGAGTAGCAATGTATAATTTTTATAATTTATATGGTTGTGGTATACCAGTAAATGACGGCTTACAATTACATTATTGGTGTACCTTAGAACAGATATTGACTAGTATGGTTAAATATGGGGCTTTACCTGTTGGCTTAGAAAAAAAGTACATTGAGCATACACTAATAAGGTTCGGTTGTGCTTGCATTGTTAAAATAGAAACTGAATATTTTGTAGGTGTGCCAGCTATTCAACCGCCGTTAGATAACTATGGCATTGGAACAGAAATTGTTATAACAACATACAATGGTATGCATCAAATTAAAGGTACATTAGGAGTTAATGCGGTTCTTATTTGGAATAATACAGAATTTACAGGTGATTTTATAATTAGTTGGTACGCTAAAATGTTTAAAGAAATAGACGTATCCATGGAAGCTAATGTATTTAATAGCCGCTTACATCCTATCCCAGTCGCACGCAATTCTAAAATTAAGAGCGCAATAGACAATATATTTAAATCTATTAAAGGAGAAACTAAAAACAATGACACTTACAGCATATTATCAGATGCAGCGTTTGCAGAAGAAATAAATGGTACAGCTTCTAAAATAGATGTACTTAATTTAACAGATGTTAAGGATGTTGATAAGTTGCAATATTTATCAAAGTTTCATGACGATTTATTAAGACGCTTCTGCACATTATACGGGCAACCAATGCAGACAACAGGCAAGATGGCACAACAGACAGTTGAGGAGATACAAGGGTATGACAGTTTCAGTATGATTATACCATCCAACAGATTAGAAGAAAGAAAAAAAGGTATCGATGAATTTAATCGTGTTTTTGGTGAAAATGTAACTGTTGAATTTAACGATGCATGGCAAGATAGTTTATTTAAAAAGGGGGTACAGCATGAGCCTATCGAAATTAAATGATATTAAGGTATATAATAAAAAGAATACCTTAGATATAACTTTGTTACGCAAAGAAAAATTGTCTGAATTTCCTTGGGGTCAATTGTACATTGATAATGCTAATACAATAGATAATATTGCATATAGAATGTACGGCGAAAATGTTTTGGAAGATGTATATAATCCTTTAGAAACACGTAACACGTCTTTATTAGAAGAAGAACTAACAGTCAACACGGATATTTTTTTACAGACAGCAAACACTTCTATTAACAATTTGTGGAAGTTGGAAAGCGTTAATTTTTCGCCTATCGAAAACTACGACAGATACGAGGATATTACTACTACAAGAAGCGGTAATGAAAAAACGGAATTTACAAAGGACGGAACAGAAACCGAGACAACAACGACAACAGGAAATGTTATTAATTCCTTAAAGAATAACCAGACAGAAACAACGAAAAACGAACCAACGAGCTATAATACCAACCTTGTAGACACATCAACAACAGAATATAGCGGCGACGCTGACACCAATACAACGTTTTATGACGACTTACAGAATACTAAAGAAAACAGCTACAATAACAGAAAAGACACAACAACACACACCTACAACGATATTAAAGATAAGCATGAAGCACACATACATGGTAACATTGGTGTTACGACTGCTACAGCTATGATGACAGAATATGTTGATTTTTATAGTACCTATAATTTTTGGGTAAAATTTTGGGGAATTTATGTAACAATTAACTGTCGTGCAGATTTTTGCACAGAAAGCGAGTAATATATGCAAGTAACTTTTTACAATTATTCAGGTGCAAACAACGTGATTAATAAATCATTAGGCGCTGGTACTAATATAGAATGCAATATGCAAGTTGCAACCGACCAGCTACAGCCACATGTCAGAGTAACTTTTAACGACACAGACGTTTTTAATGCTTTTACATACAATTATTGTATTGTATCACTTGGTGCGAAATCATATCCATACTTTATAGATATAAACTCTATTAAAAATATAGGTAAAGGTGTTTGGGACGTTCCAATGACGTTAGATTTGCTGGAATTGTACAAAACTGATATATTAGACAGTACCGCTATTATAGAACGTTCAAGTTCTACTTACAATATGTATTTAAGAGATAATTTATACCAAGCCTATGGCTATCCTCTGATTGGTTGTAAAGAATTTCCTAACGGCTTTAGTAACAATTACATTTATTTATTAAATGTATGTAACAGTATTATATAAAGGAGTAATTATATGGCATATTTTGATAGTAATGGTAATAGACTAATAACATTAATTAACTCAAACATAGAATTAATTAATAAATATGTTTCAAGTGGTGGAATGATTGGTAGTACATATTCAACTACATTTACTGTGGAACAAATTAAGGCTTTTTGGAATGAGTACATAGACCAGTTTATTATCACCCAAAAAGACTTAGGTGGTGGTTTGAAACAATGGGGTTCAAAAACGCAACACCTAGCGGCTGGAACAGATGATGATGGCAACATATTTTATCAAGATTTTTATTCACGAATTGATGTGTCAGATACTGACGTATATGCACAACCATCATTAGATATAGTTGTGAGTAATTCTGTAGACGCCACAGATATTTATTATGGTTCTAAGTACTTTATGCCGCTAGGTACTAACTGGGGCGAATGTTCAATAGATATTAGAAAATTTGGTTTTGCGATATTGCAAAATAATGAATTAACAGGTATTGCGTATTGCTCAATAGCATTAAGTATTAGAAATGGTATTGAATATTGGAATGAAATAGAACAATTAAATACTGCATACAGTACCTTAATTTGCACAAATCGAACATACAAGGGAATAAATTATACTCTATATGGGGCAGATGAAAGAGACTTAGATAATACAAACAATACAGAACAGGGTGGCGGATATGGTACAGGAGTACTTCCCACGGATAATATAAATGTACCAACTCTACCAACAATTGATATGACAGCGACAGGTGCAGTATTATATAAGGTTACAGAACAGCAAATGATAATCTTTAGAAAGTGGTTGTGGAGTAGTGATTGGCAAGATAATATTAAAAAAATTAGAACAGACCCTATGCAGAATATTATAGGTATATCTATAGCAGACTTAGATATAAGTACGTCTACAGAAAGTAATATTTATTTGGGAAATGTAAAATCAGATGGAAAAGGCAGTATTATTGCTAACAGCTTTGTAGAATTGGATTGTGGTGCTATTACATTAGACGAATACTACGGCACATTTGCTGATTACGAACCATTCGTTGCAACAACTTTATATCTTCCTAAAATTGGATTTGTGCAAATTCCAGCAGACGTTGTAATGAATAATTCTATTAAAGTAGTTTATCACATTGAATTATCATCAGGTGAAGGCTTATGCTATGTTTATATAACTAATACAAGAGACGGTTTTAGTTATATATGGAATACCTACACATGTCATATTACTAGCAATATTGTGCTTTCTGCACAAGACCATACGCAGCAGTTAACTGCACTTGGAAGTGCTATAGTAAATACAAGTGTTGCGGCGGCTGGTGCGATTGCAAACCCCTTTAATGCAGTATCTAGTACATTATCAAGTTGCATAGACGTTGCAACAACTAAAAATCCCACAATGACAAAGGGTAATGTCGGTAATATGTCGGCTATTTTATGCTACAAAAATCCATACATTATGATTAATCGTACAAATCTAACCAAGCCGTCAAGTTTTCAAGAAAACAATGGTTATATGATTAATTATACGGCTAAAATAGATGGACACTTAGGTTTCTTAAAAACAAGAGATTTTCATGCTGAATTTGACGCTCCTTATAGTCATAAGGTAGAAATAGAAAGATTATTAAATGAGGGGGTATTCATTAATGATTAATCGCTGGAGGCAAATAGAAAAGGAAGTTGTCAAGGCTGGGGTTATCCCAGCCGAGATTAATACACCACTGGGATTGAATGCGACATGGAATTGTTATGTGTCAGACCGCTCAAACGGCAAGACTACCAGCTGGCTTATATATGCTATTAAGGCTTATTTAAAATATGGTATTGTTACGCATTATATACGGTCGAATAGGTCAATGATAACGCAATCCGCAATTATGACAATATTTAATGTAATAATTAGTAATAATTATGTATCGATATTAACAAATAACAAATGGAATAGTATTGTGTACATGCGTAATGAGCATAAATTTTATTTATGTAATCGAAATGACGGACAAGTGAACGACATTGACGATACTGGGTTTTTAATGTGCATGAGCATAGATAAAGCAGACGAATATAAAAGCGGCTATCAGTGTGATACTGGTGATTTAATCATATTTGACGAATTTATTAATACATATTATAAACGTGGTGAATTTGTTAAATTCTGTGACTTAATTTCTACAATTATAAGAAAGCGTCCAGATTGTAAGATTGTTATGCTTGCAAATACAATCTTAAGAACGTCAGAATATTTCGATGAATTAGAGTGTAGAGAGTTCATAGACCATGCAGAAGGTGGGGATAAAATTGACTATGAAATACCTTGTATTTCTGGGGGGTCAACTTCTGTTCATGTCGAAATATTGGCTATTAAATTAGACAATAATAGAAAGATTTTTAACGCAAAATATTTTAGCTTTCACAACCCACTGTTAAATTCTATCACTGGTGCTGGGTGGGCTATTCACAATTATACGCACCCATCAGAACGCTTTAAAACGCTGTATCGTAACATATTTTTAGAATACAAAAACAAGTGGTATTCTTTAAATGTTATACAATTAGAATGTGGCAGATATACTATTTTCGTCGCACCACATACTAAAGAACCTAAAGACGACGCATATATATATTCAGATAACTACAATGTTTTTGACAAGCGTTATCATTCACTAAAACATGACAAAAACAATTTTGATGTATGGTTGTTAAATCGTTTCTATTCAGATGATATCATATATGCTAATAATACATGCGGTTCTATCTTTTCAGATTTCATATTAAATTTAAGATAGTGGCTCACATTAAACAATAAAGGCTGGTATATATATTACCAGCCTTTTAAAATATATCACGTTCATACATTCCAATTACTTGTTTTATATATTTCTTATAATCTTTGTCTACCTTAATAGTAAAATCAATATCTATAATTGCAATGCTTGATTGTGATGTCATTAATTCGCCGTTAATACAATCACTATGCTCAATATCGTTGTACACAGCTGTTGTTTTACAGTTCTTAAAAACAGCCCCGTCTTTCAGTAAATCAATAACTTTTAATGCTTCTTTTTTAGTTGTGTGATTTTTGTTATCTACTTTTATGTTAGCTTCTCTTTCTAGTGTTCCCTTAGGTACACCCGCAATAGTTACAGAAAGTTTATTATTTTCATCATATCCAATATAGCGTTTACAACCAAGCGTCTTAAATAATAAATATGTTGGCTCACTATCCCAACAACCCAGTTCTTTTATTAACTCATAATTTTTATTATATTTTTCTGCTAGTTTTTTATTTTTTTCAATTTGCTTTTCATTGTAATTATTAAAATAGTCGTCTGGCATATTAACACCCTTAACGCTGTCAGTATCACCATACACAACATAATCTGCATTAGCATACACGGCATTTAATTCTTGCCAGCGTGCCCAGCTAGTACACCATATCCCCCAAAAAGGGCTTAAAACACTGCTTCTAATATTTTTATAATAATCATTTAATTCTTTTTTAATCTCACCTGAAGTATCTATATAATAATTATATTTGTGAATTCTAGTTACAAAACAGCCGTAAAACATGTTTACAAAACATTTTTCATTAAAATAATCTTGTCCGGCAAGTTTTAATTCTTCTTTTTTTTCGTAAGCGTCTAACATTGTAGAAATAACGTATTTTGGTAGATTTCCACGGACTGCAATTTTAAATGTACGTATCTCAATTCTATATTTATCATAATCATAAAATTTATTGAATATTTCCCAGTCCAATTCTGTCATTAATAACCGAACCTTGTTACATTCGGCTATTCTACCATTGTCTACAACAATCCGCCCAGTATCGTCATTTACAATTTTAGACGTTGATATTATACTATGTATTGTTGTTTTTTTAACCTTATACAATGTTACATCTAATATACAGCAATATCTATTTAGCATGTTATTAAATTGTTGCTTATTTGTTATAACTATTTCTTTAAACTTAGAGATAGGATAGTATCTATGTGCAATCTGTGCTGGATAACTACTTGTTATGTCTTTACATTTAACATTCGATAATATTTTATTGTACACATCTACACTGGATTTAACCCAACCTCCAGCAAAAAGATATTCCATACACATTAAGTACTCATTGAATGTACGTGGGTACATTTCTAGGATATCTTTTTTAGTCAAAGAATTATCTTCTTTAAATGCTTTTTTAAGTGCGTGTCTTACAATGCTTGTTTCAGTATATATTAATTCGTCATTTTTTATGTATTTATTGAAATAATAATCACTAAATTCGCATAGTATTAGTACGTCATTTTCGCAATATTTAAACTCTTTTTCAGTTAATTTTTTACCGTCATTACTATTTCTAAGAATTGTATAATCAATATCACCTACCATTTTTTGTGTTTTAGTGTATCGCTTTGCAAGTTTAGATAAACTCATATGCGTTATTTGATAGCTGTCTAAAAATTTAATATTATTACTTTCAAAATATAAAGGCTCACGTTGGTTTTTTAAAAACACATCAGTTATATTTATCTCTTTTCTTGCAAACTGCCATTCAAAAGCTATATTATGTATAAAACATAAAAATTTAGCGTTAAAATCTTTTAAATGCTTTTTACTTGCTATTTGCTTATTTAAGTAGTCACAATATGTATTAATAATATTTAAGCATTCGTTAAATTCTTCCCAAGTATTTCCAAAAAATGCTTTATTATTAATTCCAATCTGCCATATATACATATATGAGCGTTCACAATATGTTGTTGTTTCTATGTCAAAACCCATTTTTAAATCAAAAAAATGATTTGTATATTTTCCATTTTTAATAGAATAACATTCACACGATTGTTTATATAGCCATTCTTCTAATTTACTAAAATGCTCCATATTCAATCCCTTGCTAAAGATATTATTGATATGCCGCCAATTTCCAAATCCTGTTCATAATCATCTATGATTTTTTTGTTACGTTCATATATTTCGTCAGTTATTTTTTTTAATTCATTGTTATCTAATTTACGTAGTCCATCATCTAATAAACCAATAAATCTGTCAGCGTCTGCATTTAAATTTTCTTCTTTATATGCAAAATAACGTATTTTTTCAATTAAACTTTCTAGCCGTTGTTGCTCATATTCTGAACTTCCTATTTTATCATGTTGTGCATACTTTTTAAGCTGGTTTTCACTTGCCAGCGGATTGTCTAAAATTCTTTGTGCTTGCTGATAAATAGAAGTGTACTGCAATCCATGCCGTTCCCTAAAGTGCTGTTCACGTTCCAGCCGTTCCCTTAATGTTAATTTTGTTCTAAGCTGTGGATTTTCATATTTTTTCAATTTTGAACTCAGTTCACTTTTTCGACCTTGCGCAAAACTTTTAATCGTTTGAGTGCTGGCAACTGCCCTAGTCGATAAATTACCACCAGCCGTTAATCCAGCTTGCTGTGCAAAGGCTAGAAGTGTTTCTTTTTCCAATCCTGTCGCTTTCTTTAAGCGTCTATTAAATTGTTTTACTACTCTTTTTCGTGCTTGACTAATCATACAATCACCCCTTAATTATTAAAAGCCCACACCCTTTAAGGCATGGGCTTTTTTTTTTATTCAATTATTTCTGCTGAATTATTCAGAACTGGAACACACTTATACGCCATTCCCAACTTAGCCTTAACAGCCACAATTCTCAATGTACTACATTCTTGCTTATAGTCATTAAATCCCTCAATAAACAAATCACTGGACGTATGAATAATACCATGCTCAACAGTGTCAATGTACTTTCTCTTAAATACTTTTTCTTCGGTTGTTACTGTGCAGTCTGCTTCACCAATTGGTGTGAACACTTCACCTTTTAATTCTGTTATACAAGTGCTGGTAACGTCTCCTTTACTTACCATTTTTTCAAACAACTTGGCTGATAATGTTCCTTCTGTACGGTTAATTGCAATCTCGAACTTCTTTGTTTCTTTTTTTACCATAATTTTTTACCTCGTTTTTTTTAATTATTGTGATATATTTTCTTGGCTTGCCAATGAACATTGACGCATTGTTATTCCTAACTGTTCAATGCGTATATTCTCATCAGATACAAGGTTGCCGTCCTTGCATGACGCTGGAGTGTTCCAGCGTTTCGGCTATTTTTGTAAGTTCTTCACATTCCAACAGACATTCTTGTATGTATATTTATTGTTAAAATTCCTAAGTCTGTATAATTAATTATTCTGTCGCAATATTTAAGTATTGCTCTAAAGTCTTTAGACCTTTCGTCACTAGTGTAATTCTTATTGTTCCACATGTCAATTATTTTTCGAGCATTTATTCGCATGTTAAATCTCCTTTACATTTCAAACCCTGAAATAATATCATTTGCCAATTCTTCACTAATTTCTTCTTCTGCAAGTGTCTTTCTGTTCTCTGCTCCGATTATTTCGTCAAGGCTTGCGTCTATGTCCGCAAGCGCCTTTTCTCTGTCAAATCCAAGTTTGACAACCTTGTTCAATAACTCAATAGTTTTCATATCTTTCACCTTTACCTTTCTTTAATTATTACATTATTCTAAAATTTTCTAAAATTATTATTCATATCATAGTAATTAATTTTATGTACCATAATATCAGATAACATCTGTATTGATAGTGTCATTGTACAATAACAAACAAAGATATGATATACGCAATGATAACTATCTACTCCTATCCATACATCATCATTCATATCAACTATTTTAATATCTTTAGCTTCTTTCAACCATGTTTTAACTTCTTTTTTTAACTCTCTCTTATTCATACATTTTCACCTTTTACCTTTCTTCAATCACTATTTTTGTTATTGCCTTTCGACATGATTATAATAACATAATGCTATCTGTAAGTGTTGTCTAATCTGTAAACAATTTATGAATAAATTATGAACATAAATTGTAAACAATTTATGAACAAATTATGA
>ULKZ01010594.1_pt1 | contig 11568 bp, 5 predicted proteins | sample 1951231 | NCBI WGS metagenome assembly ULKZ01 (sample SAMEA4835508, study PRJEB28245) | human gut metagenome | biome: gut microbiome; material: fecal sample | place: Denmark | collected 2008
CCTATAAATAACGTGGTAGTTGCAAAGGTGCTGAAGCTGGAGCGTCACCCCGACAGCGAAAAGCTGTGGATATGCCAGCTTGACGCAGGCAGAGAAGAGCCTGTGCAGATAGTTACTGCGGCGCAGAATCTGTTCGAGGGGGCTATAGTTCCCGCTTGTATGCACAACAGTACGATTGCAGACGGAACAAAGATCACAAAGGGCAAGCTGAGAGGCGTTGCAAGCAACGGAATGATGTGCTCTTATGCGGAGCTTGGTCTTACGAAGGATGATTTTGACTATCCCGTAGCAGATGACGGAATACTTATACTGAATAACGATCCCGATGTTGATTCTTTCAGAATGGGTATGGATATATGCGAGGCTTTACAGACAGACGATACTATAGTAGAGTTTGAGATAACGAACAACCGTCCCGACTGCCTTTCCGTACTCGGACTTGCACAGGAGGCAAGCGCAACGTTTGATATTCCTATGAACTACACTGAGCCTTCGTTCAAGGGTGTTGACGGTGATATTACAAAGGAAATCAGCGTAAGCGTTGAAAATACAAAGCTCTGCTCACGCTATATGGCGGCGCTTGTAAAGAACGTAAAGATAGGACCTTCGCCCAAGTGGATGGCAAGAAGGCTGAGAGCGAGCGGTGTAAGACCTATCAACAACCTTGTTGATATAACGAACTTCGTAATGCTTGAATACGGTCACCCGATGCACGCATTCGATTTAAGATATGTCGAGGACAACAGGATAGTTGTAAGAAACGCAAAAGAGGGAGAAACATTAAAGCTGCTTGACGAAATGGCAGAGCCGGTAAAGCTGACTCCCGAAATGCTGATAATCGCAGACGGAAAGAAGCCTATCGCCATAGCCGGCGTTATGGGCGGCGAGCATAGCGGTATCATGGAGGATACGACTACTGTCGTATTTGAGGCTGCCTGCTTTGACGGCGTATCGGTAAGACGTACAGCAAGAAAGATAGGCGAGCGTACCGAGGCAAGCTCACGTTTTGAAAAGGGTCTTAACCCGGTAAACGCAGAAAAGGCGCTCAAGAGAGCATTACAGCTTATCGAGATGCTGGGCTGCGGCGAGGTAGTGAATACTATCATTGACGAGAACCACAGCGAGTATGTTCCCGAAAGATTAAAGCACGACTATAAGTGGGTGAACGAGCATTTAGGTTCGGATATAAGCGAGAACGAGCAGATAGAAATATTAAAGAAGCTCGGCTTCGGCTATGAAAACGGCGAGATAATTGTTCCGCCTACCCGTATAGATATGCACCGTGCGTGCGATGTTGCGGAGGAGGTTGCCCGTATATACGGCTACAACAGAATTCCCTCGACTATACCGAAGCTGTCATCACAGGGCAAGAGAACGCCCGAACAGATATTCGAGGACAAGGTAATTTCACTTGCACTGGCACTCGGATTCTACGAGGTAATGACTTACAGCTTTATTTCGCCTAAGGACTATGAGCTTCTGCGTATGGACGAGAAGTCAAGAAAGAGCGTTGTGTTAAGACGTCCGCTCGGCGAGGATACAAGCGTAATGCGTACTTCTGCGCTTACATCAATGATGGAGGTTGTAAGAAGGAACTGGAGCAACAGAAACCTTGAGGGCAGATTCTTCGAGATAGCAAGAGAGTATTTCCCGACAGGTGAGAATCAGCTCCCTGTTGAAAGAGATGTTCTGTGCTATGCGCTTTACGGAAACGGCGAGGATTTCTTCACGGCAAAGGGCGTTGCCGAGGAAGTTATGGCAAAACTCGGACTGAAGAATGTCGTATACACGGCTGAAAAGAACAATCCTACATTCCACCCCGGAAGATGCGCAAAGGTCACTGTAAACGGCGAGCTTATCGGCTATGTCGGTCAGCTTCATCCGGAGGCTGCGGCTAATTTCGGTGTAAATGCAGAGGTTTACTGTGCTACGCTCAGCATGGAGGTAATGTTCAATAATGCAGGCGGCGATGTAAAGTACACCGCACTGCCCAAGTTCCCCTCAACATACAGGGATCTGAGCCTTGTGTGCAACGAGGATGTGCCGAGCGGAGATATAGTTGCGGTAATCGAAAAGACCGCAAAGCATCTTGAGGCTGTACGTCTGTTCGATATGTACAAGGGTGAGCAGGTACCTGCAGGTATGAAGAGCCTTTCATACAAGCTGATACTCAGAAAGAAAGACGCTACGCTGACAGACGATGAGGCGGACGCAGTTGTTGCAAAGGTGCTTAAGGCACTTGAGAATATAGGCGTTACATTAAGATAACGGCGGAATTTGCAGAAATAATCGGGGCACAGCCCCTTATAAACAGTAAGGAGAAAAGCAATGAAATATTTTAAAAAGCTGGCAGCGGCAATATGCGCCGTGGCAATCACATTAAGCGTTGCAGGCTGTGCGGATGTATCGACTATAGGCTCGGTTGACAATCAGACCATAAATGCGGGCATATATCTTCTTTATGAGCAGACGGCTATAGGCGAGGCTCAGCAGGAGGTTGACGATCAGCTTAAGGCTATGGGAACAAGCGCATCAAAGATAGAGAATTTCAGCTACTACAACTACAATGTACAGGACAAGACGTTCTCACAGTATGTTCAGGACCGTACATTAGAGCAGGTAAAGCAGTATGTCGCTATCCAGAACAAGTTCAAGGAGCTGAACCTTTCACTCACAGACGAGGAAGAGGAAACCGTAAAGACCTCTGTAAAGAAGATGTGGGATACGGAAATCTCATATTACGGCTACAGCACAGGAAAAACCTACGGTCAGAACTATGAGGCAGGCGGAATAAGCAAGAAGTCATACGAGGCTGTTCAGCTTGTAAACAAGATGAGCGAGAAGGTATTTGACGCTTACTATGAGAAAAACGGCATATCCGCAACAGACGAAAAGGATATAGCTACTTATTTCTATGACAATTACGGCAGATTCCAGATAATACAGGTTTCTCTTAAAGAGGGCAACGGCGACAAGATAACGACCGACGAGGGCAAGAAGGCAAAGAAGGAACAGGCTCAGGGCTATGTTGACAGACTGCTTGCCGGCGAGGACTACGATAAGGTATATCACGAGTATCAGGATCTTGTGGCAAAGGAAAAGGCTGAGGCCGAGAGCAACTCCGGCAGTTCATCGGCAGTTTCTTCTGCGGCATCATCTGTAACTTCTTCGACAAACGAAACCGCATCGGACGATACAACGAGCAGCGGAACATCGGGAAGTAAAGAAGAGGAGCATGACCACGAATTCCTGCTCGGCAAGACGGATACTTCACCGAGCGAGGAGTTTATAAAGTGGGCGTTTGAGCTTGATACAGACAAGGGCGGAGTTTACGAGGACGACAGCGTTTATTATGCGGTAGTACGCCGTGATATAAAGGAACGTGAGGACTGGCTCACGGAGAATCACAGCAACGTGCTTCACGTTATGAAGGACGACGACTACAAGGCTATGCTCAACGAGACGGCTAAGGACTATGCGCTTGATCTGAACAATGATGCACTCATCAAGTACAAGCCCGAAAATTTAAAGAAGTAAACGCAGTATAAAACAAAGTATAAAGATATGCGGTCAGAGCAGGAAATACTCTGACCGTTATTTTTCGGAAAGGACAATGCGGTATGATAGTATTATCCGGTAATGATATTTCGGTGTCCTTCGGCGGTGAAACGCTGTTTCACGATGTGAATTTTCGGCTTGAAGAAAACGGCAGAGCCGGACTTGTAGGTGTAAACGGGTGCGGAAAAACCACGCTGATGCACGTTATAAACGGCAGGCAGGAGGCTGAAACAGGCGGTATAAGCAAGGCGGCGGGGATAAAGATCGGCTGTATGGAGCAGTATGTTATCCGTGACGATAATATCACTCTATATGACGAGGTACTGGAGATATTCCGTCCGCTTATCGACGCTGAAAACGAGCTTGCGGATATAGCGGTTGCGATAGATACGGGCGACCACAGCGAGCAGACGCTGTCAAGGCAGATGCAGCTGCAGGAAAGATTTGAGCGTGAGGGCGGACTTACCTATAAATCAATGACTTGCTCGGCGCTTGTCGGTCTGGGCTTTTCGGAAGAGGATTTCAACAAACCGATAAGCGTTATGAGCGGTGGACAGAAAAGCAAGGCACAGCTTGCGAAGCTGCTTCTTTCGGGGAGTAATATACTGCTTCTTGACGAGCCTACGAACCACCTTGATATAACCGCTTGCGAATGGCTTGAAAAGTTCCTTACGGAATATAAGGGCGCATATATCGTAATATCGCACGACCGTTATTTTCTCGATAAAGTCACCGACACGACTTTTGAAATGGAAAACAGGACGCTTCGTGAATATAAGGGCAACTATACACGCTATCTTGAGCTTAAGGCTGAGGCGAGAGAGGCTCAGCAGAGAGTGTACGACAGGACGGTAAAGGAAATAAACCGCATCGAAGGCATTGTAGAGCAACAGAAGCGGTGGGGGCAGGAGCATAACTTCATCACGGCGGCATCAAAGCAGAAGCAGGCGGACAGGCTGAAGGAAACGCTCGAAAAACCGGAGGATCTGCCGGAGGCTATAAAGTTCACGTTCAGGGCGAAGGAAGGCGGCGCAAACGATGTGCTTATCGCAAAGGGCCTGTCGAAATCGTTTGACGGGACGGTGGTTTTCACAAATGCGGAGCTTGATATAAAGAAGAACACGACAACATTTATATTAGGCGAGAATGGCTGCGGAAAGACTACGCTTCTGAAAATCCTTACGGGAGAATATCAGGCGGATAGCGGAGAGTATAAATTCGGCAACAATATACAATTTGGATATTATGATCAGGCACAGACGGATCTTGACCCGTCAAAGACGGTGATTGACGAGGTGTGGGACAGGTATCCCGGAATGACGCAGACGCAGGTGCGTTCTGCACTGGCGCAGTTTTTGTTCAAGGGCGACGATGTGTTCAAGAATGTGGGCAAGCTCAGCGGAGGAGAAAAGGCAAGGGTGTCGCTCCTTAAGCTGATGCTGAGCAAGGCAAATATGCTGCTGCTCGACGAGCCTACAAACCACCTGGACATACATTCGAGAGAGGCTTTGGAAAACGCACTGGCAAGCTACGGCGGAACGCTTCTTATCGTATCGCACGACAGATACCTTATCAACAAGCTGGCCGACAGAATAGTGTGGCTCGGAAAGACGGGTACTGTAAACATAGACGGAAACTATGACAGGTATATAGAACTCAAGGAAGCGAAGGCACAGTCCGAGCAGGCTGTACAGGTAAAGGCGGCAGAAGGCAAGAAGAACGACTACAAGGAGCGCAAGGAGCGTGAAAGCACGCTCAGAAAGCTCAGCGGTGCGCTGAAGCGTTGCGAACAGGCGATAGATGAGATCGGGCTGAAAACGGCGGAGCTTGCACAGCAGATGTCACAGCCGGAGATAGCGACAGACTACGAAAAAACGAGTGCGCTTGCACAGGAAATAGAGGCGCTGAAGGAAAAAGAGGAGGCGCTTACTACCGAGTGGATGGAGCTGAGTGAGCAAATCGAAGCGTTTACATGAGTTACAAGCAAAAATTAAGTAATATATGGAATAATTGGCTAAAAAAATCGCCGAAAATATTTGTGCATATTCAACAAAGTTTGATTAAGCAAATTAAGGAATTAGCTAAATTAAGTTATAAGAATTTTCAATGTGGAAATCGTTTACACCAAAAATAGCTTATAAGACGCCCGAAAAATCAAGATATTGTGCAGACAAAAATCAAATTCGGCAATATGCACAAAGTTTGCGTGTGAAGTTTGTAACTGTTAGACAAGCACAAAAGTGATTTGTACAGAAAATCAAAATCATTTGAGAAATGTGAAAGTTCTTTTATGAACCTTGACAGTAAGGTGATAATTTGGTATAATTACTACGTTATAGACCCTTGTGCTGTTTTGTACATTATTTCTAAATACGGCGTGTTTACAGCCGAAAACGAATAATACAATTGTGCATTTGGTACAAAAAGCAGATGAAACAATTTGCAGGGCAAACGTAGCTTACGGACTTTTTTGAGGAACGAAACTGCCTATGGAAACGATTTTAAGAGCGGAGAATATCTCCAGAAGCTTTAAAATAAACGATAATACCACTGTTGACGCTTTGAAGGATATAAATCTTGATGTTGAAAAGAACAAGCTGGTCGTGCTGAGAGGCAGATCCGGCTCGGGCAAGACCACGCTGATAAATATACTCGGAGCACTTGACCGTCCTACAGGCGGCGATGTTTACTTTGACGGGAAGAAGATAACGGGTCTTTCCGACAAGGAGATGGATAAGCTGAGAAGAAACGATATGTCGTTTGTTTTCCAGTCTGTAGCGCTTATACCGACAATGACGGCGTATGAGAACGTTGAGTTTGCGATGCGGCTTGTGGGTATGCCTTATGCGGAACGTGTAAAGCGGGCGAAGGAATGCCTTGTAAGAGTGGGGCTTGAAAAGCGTATGCACCACAGACCCGGAGAGCTTTCGGGCGGTGAGCAGCAGAGAGTGGCGATAGCGAGGGCGATCTCGCACAAGCCGAAGCTGATATTTGCGGATGAGCCTACTGCGGCGCTTGATATGCCTACGGGACTTGCGGTTATGAATCTGTTTAAAGAGCTTGTACATACGGACGGGCTTACAATAGTGATGACAACGCACGACACTGCGATGATGGAGCAGTGCGACGTGGTTTATACACTTGATGACGGACGCATTACAGACGTCAGAAAGCAGGTGGAGTGATGCCTCATAGAATGATGCTTGCACCGCCCGAAAATGTGATGGTGCAATGTGAGAACCTTGTCAAGATATATAAGACGACCGATGTTGAGGTTATGGCTTTACAGGGACTTGATCTCACGGTTGAGCGTGGAGAACTGATGGGTATCGTCGGTGCGAGCGGAAGCGGTAAATCAACGCTTCTGAATATGCTCGGTGCGCTCGATAAGCCGTCGGCGGGAAGTCTTTACGTTGACGGTAAGGATCTTCTTAAATTTGATGAAAAGGATCTTATAAAATATAAGAGAGAAACGGTCGGTTTCGTGTGGCAGAACAACGCCAGAAACCTTATACCGTATCTTACGGCGATACAGAACGTTGAAATGCCGCTTTTACTTTCGGGACACAAGAACCGAAGGGAGAGAGCGGAGGAACTGCTCGACATGGTAGGACTTTCAGCGAGAAAGAACTCGGTACTCGGTCAGCTTTCGGGCGGTGAGCAGCAACGAGTGGCTATCGCCATAGCGCTTTCAAACAATCCCAGCCTGCTCCTTGCGGACGAACCTACGGGTGCGGTCGATACCAAGACGGCGGCGATGGTGCTTGATGTTTTCAAGCAGCTAAACCGTCAGACAGGCGTTACCATTATAATAGTAACACACGATACAAATCTGTCGAAGTCGATCGACCGTGTTGTTGCTATCCGTGACGGCCGTACATCGAGCGAGATGCTGAGAAAGAAAACCGAGATCCTCTCATTCGGGGAACTCGAAAAGATGAGCGAGCAGCAAAGGGCGGAGCATGAAAAGCTCATGCAGCAAAGCGGCTCGGATCAAGAGGAGCTTGTTGTTCTTGACAGGGCAGGCAGACTCCAGATACCAAAAGAATATCTCGAGGCTCTGGGTATAAGGGGCGGAGATAAAGTGCGTGTTGAGCTTGAGGACGGAAAAATTTCCGTTTACAACTCGGACTACAATATGCACGGATAAATTCCTTAACTCGTCGAAATTAGCATATTTTCGATTGGACATAAACGACAACTATCAGAAAGGTGGATTATTACTGTGGCAACAAAAGTCAGCAGGATGAAAAGAACATTAGCGGGTATATTGTCATGTGCGACACTCGTATCCTCATTGTCACTTACATCAACCGCAGTCAGCGCAGAAGCGACAACAGATACTTCTGCCGGACAATCCGAGGAAAGCAAAACCGATAGCTCAGTGAGCGAAATCACAATCACCGGTATGGAGGGCAAGTACAGCACTTATTACAACAGTCATAAGGACGCCGCAAAGCCCAAGAAGGAAATCACTATCTATGCTACCGACTACAAGGAAGGTACGATAGACGGCACATCCTTCGTCAACAACGTATCGGAGATGACAGCCGAGCAGGCTGCAGCCATAATGCCTGCACTTGAGGAGATTACTCAAAAATCAGGCGACGGCTTCAACGGAATCAAGGCATTCCTCGCAGAAGATACCGATCTCAAGACAGATCACTACTCAACGATAAAGTGGAAGAGCGACAAGCTAACGCTTACATATGAGTTCAATGTCGAGGAAACGGGTCTTTACAATCTTGAGACTATCTATTATCCTATCGAGGGCAATGAATCAAAGAATACCGTTCTTGACATAGGTCTTAAGATAGACGGCGAATATCCTTTCGCAGCGGCACAGGACATCACGCTCGACCGTTACTGGAAGGACGAGAGAGAGATAACCCGTGACAGCAAGGACAACGATCTTCGTCCCGGACAGGTAACCTATGATTGCTGGATAAAGTATCCTATCAAGGACAAGGAAGGTCTTTACAACGAGCCTTACTACTTCTATCTTGAAAAAGGCAAGCACACAATGACACTTGAGGGTATCAGAACCTACGGTGTTTTCCATTCGTTTACGTTCAAAAACTACGATGAGCTTGTAAGCTACGATTCAATCAAGCCCACAGATGATCAGCTTCAGAACACTCCCGCACTTTCTTCAAAGAACGAGGAGCTGGGAACGAACACCATCTTCCTTCAGGCTGAGGAGTCTGAATACAAGACAGCATCGACATTATATGCTACTTACGACAGAACGACCTACATGACAAATCCCAACCACCCGACCAAGCAGCGTTACAATACTATCGGTCAGGCAACGTGGAGTAAGGCAACACAGGCAATCACCTACAAGTTCAAGGTTGAAAACGACGGTTATTACCGCTTCAACTTCAAGGCAAGACAGAATCAGATGAGAGGCTTCTTCTCAAACAGAAGAATCTACATTGACGGAAAGGTTCCGTGCAAGGAGCTTGACGATGTTAGGTTCATCTATTCTCCGGACTGGTACAACCTCACTCCCCAGGACGAGAACGGCAACGATATTTACGTTTATCTGACAGCGGGCGAGGAGCACGAGCTGACGCTTGAGGCTATACCCGGTTCAATCGGCGCGGTTATGCAGAGACTTGACGACCTTATACTCGAGCTCAACCAGTACTATAGAAGAATACTTATGATAACGGGTCCATCCCCCGATGAATACAAGGATTACTTTGTAGAAAGGAAGATACCCGGTATTCAGGACGCATTCCGGAGAATAGTTGATTCTCTGCGTGCGGAGAAGGCAAGCATCGAGAACCTTACAAAGAAGGGCTCTGAGGCATCGGCGCTTGAAACAATGTGTATCTATCTTGAAAGATGTATAAAGAGCCCTGAGGATATTCCGATAATGGCAAGCAGTATCAAGGACAGCATCTCGTCTATATCGGCGTGGATGCGTGACTACCGTGGTCAGCCCCTTGAGCTTGACTACATAGAGGTGGCAACCTGCCACGAGGATTTCGCATCACCGTACGGCAACTTCTTCGGTGAACTTGCATTCGGCTTCAACGCATTTATCGGTTCGTTCTTCGAGGATTATACGAACCTTTCGGATTCAAGTGCAACATCGCTCGACGTATGGGTATCACTTGCCCGTGACCAGGCAACCGTTGTAAAGAACCTTGTTGACAACAAGTTCAACTCGAATCCCGACTATAACGGAACACAGGCTTCAGTCAACCTTGTACAAGGCTCTGTACTTGAAGCAACGCTCGCAGGCAAGGGTCCTGAAATCGCACTGTTCATCGGCGGCGACTTCCCGATACAGCTTGCCGCAAGAGGACTGCTCGTTGATATGACGCAGTTCAAGGATTATGAGACGGTAACAAAGAGATTTGCGAAGGACGCAATGACACTGTACGAGTATAACGACGGTGTATCGACAGGCGTTTACGGTCTCCCCGTTTCACAGACATTCCCGATGCTGTTCTACAGAACAGACGTACTTGAGGAGCTTGGATATGAGAATCCTCCCGAAACATGGGATCAGCTCACAGATATGCTCCCGACATTACAGAGAAAGTACCTTGACGTAGGTCTTATACTTCCTCAGAACGTTTCATCGAACACGTTCGACTCAGGCAACACATTCATAATGCTGATGCTCCAGACAGGTCAGGACATCTACAACGAGGACCTTTACACAACGGACTACAACAGCATGAAGACTACCGACATAAAGAACGTAAACCTCACGAACTTCATGACTCAGGATTCAATCAGAGTATTTGAGCAGTGGACAAAGTTCTACACGGTATTCAGTTTTGATCAGACATTCGACGCATTCTCACGTTTCAGAACAGGTGAGATGCCCCTCGTTGTTCAGCCTTATACGTTCTACAACCAGCTGTCAGTTGCAGCACCCGAGATAAAGGGTCTGTGGGACTTCACACTGGTACCCGGAACAAAGCAGGCAGACGGAACAATAAATCACGCTGCAAACTCAGCAGGCAGCGGTGCGGTAATATTCAACAAGGTTTCAAATCAGGCTGCAGCCTGGGATTTCGTAAAGTGGTTCACAAGTACGGATATTCAGGTTGACTATGGTAAGCAGATCGAAGCTCTTATGGGTCCCATGGGACGTTTCGATACAGCAAACGTAGAAGCTCTTGAACAGCTCCCCTGGTCAACTGCCGAGTATGAGAAAATCTCATCACAGCAGAGCTACCTCAGAGAAGTACCGATCATTCCCGCATCCTATGCAGTAACAAGACACATCAACAACGCATTCAGAATGGTTGTTAACGATGCAGGTAACCCCAGATACACGCTTATGAGCTACAACGATCAGATTAAGTCTGAGATCGTAAGAAAGTATCAGGAATTATCGTCCGTCAAAAAATGATCTTGAAAAGCGGTGAGGGCTTTTCGCCCTCACAGGCTTTGCTGAATTATAGAGGAGGTTATCGGTTTGTTTAACAGAGAAAAGCCGCAGTATATTGAAGACAGCAAGTTCAGATATACACTGCGTGAGATGAAGAAGAACGCAAGCGTATATATACTTCTTGCGCCCTACTTCATACTCTTTACGATCTTTACGATCATACCGGTGTTGCTTTCGTTGCCTATGGGCTTTACGAACTTCAACATGGTACAGTTCCCCCAGTTTGTGGGACTGAGCAATTTCTATTCGCTGATACTTGAGGACGAGGTCTTCTTAAAGGCGATACAGAATACGCTCGTATTCGCAATTATAACAGGTCCGTTAAGCTATATCATGTGCTTTATACTGGCATGGCTTATCAACGAAATGCCCAGAGCATTAAAGACAATGTTCACATTTATCTTCTATGCGCCGACTCTGGCAGGTAACATCTATACCACATGGCAGCTCATATTCTCGGGCGATACATACGGTATAGCAAACTCTTATCTGCTTGACCTCGGTATCATAAACAGCGCACGTCAGTGGCTGACAGACGCAAACTACATCATGGGTGTTGTAATTGTCGTTCAGCTGTGGATGTCGCTGGG
>ULKZ01044975.1_pt1 | contig 11342 bp, 7 predicted proteins | sample 1951231 | NCBI WGS metagenome assembly ULKZ01 (sample SAMEA4835508, study PRJEB28245) | human gut metagenome | biome: gut microbiome; material: fecal sample | place: Denmark | collected 2008
TGACAATGCCGCCACCACCTATCCAAAGCCCGTTTCGGTGCTTCATTCGGCGGAAAAGGCACTGTACGACTACGGGGCAAATCCCGGAAGGTCGGGTCACAGGCTTTCGCTCGAAACCTCACGGCAGGTGTTTTACGCAAGGGAGAAATGTGCGGAATTTTTCGGCGGTGAAACCGAAAATACGGTTTTCACGCTCAACTGTACCCATGCAATAAATTTTGCGCTCAAGGGCGTTTGCAATGCAAAAGGGCATTGCCATGTGATAACGTCCGACCTTGAGCATAATTCGGTAATAAGACCGCTTCACGCTCTGTATAAACAAAAACGGATAAATTACAGCATAGCCGACAGCGGCGGCAGCGACGATGAACTGCTGTCGGCTGTGGAAAAGCAGATCCGCCGTGACACTGCCGTGGTCATTATGACCGCAGGGTGTAACGTAAACGGCAGAGTGACTCCGCTTGCAAGAATTGCGGAGCTTTGCAGGAAACACAATATATGTCTTATAGCCGATTGCGCTCAGGCGGCAGGCGTTATACCGCTTAATCTGGCGGACGGCATCAATATTATATGCGCACCCGGTCATAAGGGACTTTACGGTCCTATGGGTACAGGAGTGCTTGTGACTGACGGAAAATATCCGCTCAGCACGCTTATAGAGGGCGGAACGGGCAGTGCGAGCGGAGAAATCGACCAGCCCGACTTTCTGCCCGACAGCTTTGAAAGCGGAACGATAAATACTCCCGGTGCTATCGCACTCGGCAGGGGAGTGGAATTTGTAAATTCAAAAGGAATCGACAGGATTTACGCTCACGAAATGTCGCTGTGTGATTTATTTATAAAGCGTGTTGAAAATATCGGGAAAATCAGGGTCTATCGTCCGGAAAACGTAAAATCTCTCCCTGTGGTATCTTTTACGGCGGGAGATGAAAACAGCTCGGTCACAGCCGATATGTTGTCGAAAAACGGGTTTTATCTGCGTGGTGGGCTTCACTGCAACTTCCTTGCCCACAAAAAGCAGGGTACGCTTGAAACGGGGACGGTACGTCTTGCACCGTCGGTGTTCAATACACGTTCGGATATTATAAAGCTGACGGAATTGCTTTATAAGAAGTATTCATAAAAATTACAGCCCGCAACGGTAAGACCGTTACGGGCTGTGGTTATACAGAGTTACTTCAGAAGAGCAATCGTGTCTTCTGCTATCTGTTCGGGAGTCAGATGCGCCTTATTCATAAGCTCGTTTACGTTGTATCTGTCGTAGAACTTCTTTTCAAGGCCGAAGCACAGTGTTTTAACATCGCTGCTGCCGTAGAAACGTGCTATCTTTTCGCCAAAACCGCCCTCAAGAATTCCGTCCTCAAGAGTTATCACAACATCGTGGTTTTTCTTGAGGTCTTCAAGCATATCCTTGTCAATGCCCGTGATATAGTGAGGATTTATAAGAGTGGGAGCGGTGCCTGTCTTTTCTTCTATCAGCTTTGCCGCTTTCTCGCCAAGCTGATAGAAGGTGCCGAGCGCTATCACTGCTATCCTTGAGCCGCTTTTTGTGATCTCGTACTTGTTTATATCCGACCAGTCGCTTTTAACTTCCTTGCCGTCCGAAATCACCGCACCGCCCGGTACACGCACCGCAACGGGATACTTGTTTTGTTCAATCGCCCAGTCAAGCATAGAAAGATATTCTTCCTTTGTTGCGGGAGCAAGATAAACAAGATTCGGAATGTTTGAGAGCATAGGAATGTCATAGAGTCCGAGATGGGTAACATCGCTCATACCGTAGACAGAGCCTGCAAATACGCTTATCGCAACGGGGCTGTTGTTTATACATATATCCTGCGAAATCTGGTCATAGGTACGCTGTATAAATGTGCTGTATACTGTGTACAAAGGCTTACCGCCGCCTGCTGCGATTCCCGAAGCCATAGCCGCCGCATTTTCCTCCGCAATTCCTACATCTATAAACTGTCTGCCTGCCTCATCTCTTCTGCCTTTCCAGAAGCCGCCTACTGTGGGAGTACCGGAGGTCAGAACGCATACGCTTTCGTCCTTCTTCATTTTTTCAAGAAGCATCTTAGCTGTAAGGTCGCCGTAATCCTCGCCGTCATAATTGTACTTTGCCTTGCCCGTTTCAACATCAAACGGCATATGCCAGTGCCAGTCCTCCTTGTTTTCTTCCGCAAAAGACAGACCTTTTCCCTTTTCGGTAACTATATGCACTGCTACAGGATGCTTGCTGTCCTTTACTTTACTGAAAGCGGTGATAAGACTTTCAATATCGTTGCCGTCCTTTACGAACACATAGTCAAGACCCATAGCTGTGAACAGGTTCGTATCGGCTTTTCCGTTGCCATCACGCAGAGCCTTGAGATTTTTGTACATACCGCCGTGGTTTTCGGCAATAGACATATCGTTATCGTTTATAATAATGATAAGATTTCCGTCAAATTCGCCTGCGTAGTCGATGGCCTCAAGAGCCTCGCCGCCGCTGAGAGAACCGTCGCCTATTACCGCAATAACGTTTCCGCTTTCGTGCTTTAAATCCCTTGCCTTTGCAAGACCGAGTGCAAGGCTTACAGAAGTTGAGGTGTGACCGATGACGAAAAAGTCGTGTTCGCTTTCGGCGGGATTCGAGTAGCCCGAAATATCGTCAAAGTGTTCTTCGTAAAGGAAACCGTCCTTTCTGCCTGTGAGCATCTTGTGGCAGTATGTCTGGTGAGATACATCGAATACTATTTTGTCTACAGGCGAATCGAATACATAGTGCAGAGCGACCGTTGCCTCCGCAAAACCGAGATTGGGACCGCAGTGGCCTCCGTGACGGCTGAGCTTGAATATAAGTGCGTCACGCATTTCCTGCGTCAGCTTTTTCATTTCGTCAACGCTCAGCTTCTTTATATCCGACGGTGAGTTGATTTTTTCAAGATACATTGTTATTCTCCTTTTTAGTATGCGCCTGTCGCTATAAGACGGACAGCACGTTGCTTTCCTGTTACAACCGTATTGTATCACATGGAGTTCACTCCAAGTCAAGAGGTTTTGAAAAAAATTTCGGAAAAATACGCAATACTGTTTTTTCGATAATATATGCAAAAATTGTAACCAAATTGTAACCATTTATTAGTTGATTTTTCAAAATTTAAATGCTATACTCAAGTAAACAGTTATTTGTGTTAAAATCCGAAAAATCATAAAATCAAGAATAAAAAGGTAAAAGCCATGACATCTTTATCTTCATCAGCATCAACATCAGCTAAAACGGTCAATAACAACGCTCAAAAAAATATTTCTGTTTCTGTCTGTGAAAAAAACGCCTTTACGGCTGTAAACGGGCATAAAAAGCGAAAACAAGGACGGCTGCGGGATTTCTGCATAGTTTTTCTTTCGGTCGTGATAGCCTTTTGTACGGGGATAATGCTTTTCTGCGGTTATGCTATGACACAAATGAATCAAAACAGACCTAACAGACCTTCTACCGAAGTACAGCCGTCTTTGACAGCAACAGAAATAAAGCCTGTACCGAGAATCATATCCGTATCGGTAGCGGAAGAACTGAATGCAGACTTCACACGCAATGTAGCAATAGAATGCAGAAACGAGGACGGTACAACGGACGGGTTGTATTATTCATATAACGGCGATAGTGACAGGAAAAGGCTTGAAGGCGGAAAAGCGGTATTATCTCTGTCAAAAGGAAGCTACATTATAACCGTGACTAACGACAGCGGAAAAGCCGTGCAAAGTGATGAGTTTACGGTAAACGTTGATGCAGTAACCAAAATCACAATAGACAAAACCGATACATATATGAATGTTGGAATGACAGGTACGCTTACAACCGCTTTTGAAACTATCGGTAATCCCACAGACAGTGAAAAGTCGGTAAAGTGGAACAGCTCCGCACCGAAAACGGTCAGTGTCAAGGATGGTGTGATCACCGCACTGAAAGCGGGTACGGCGACAATAACAGCAAGCGTATCGGACAGCATTTCAGACAGTATAGAAATAACGGTCACGGATTTACTCAGAGCGCCGAAGATTACGGCAACAAAGCCGCTTCTTCAGCCCGGTCAATACAGTGAGGCGGAGGGAAGTATGATTGATGCTGTGCTTGAGAGCCGTGTAAATACTGCAGGCTACGGAACAAGAGCAGGCGTAGTTGCGGCGGCAAGGTTTATTCCGCTTGAATTCAATTATAAGATACCGTATTTCTATGAAAACGGCAGGCTTGATCCACAGCCCGAAAGACCGTATTGTGACGGCGAGGGCAGATTCTATCACAAGGGACTTTATCTTACCCACAGTAAGTTTGATATTCTTGATAAGAAAGGCATATTATACGGACCTGCAACGTGGGGAGAACCGCTCACAAACTGGGAGGACGCATTCGGACTTATTCCCGGTGCGAAATATGCAAACGGCATGACCTGTTCCGGATTTGTTTCGTGGTGCCTGTATAACGGCGGTGTTCCGCTGGGCGATGTCGGCGCAGGGGATACTCCCGGCTATGACGATGAATATTCTGATTTCGGAGAGCGTGTATGGCTTGACGAGGAGGTAATGCGAAGCGGAATATTGCAGGTGGGCGATCTTATCGGCTGTGACGGTCACATTGCGATAATCGCCGGCTTTGATGAAAGTAATATCTATATTGCGGAGGCTCTCGGAAAAGGTATTGTTATGGAGGTGCGTGAACGCTACCGTGAGGTGTGGCAGTGCGGCGATTATACATACGCTATGCTTATGGGAGATATTTATGCACAGCATAACGGCGAAGGAAACGTAACTGAAATGTGGAAGGATTATTCCGCCGAAAATAATCAATAAATAAAAAACATTGATGCCCGACCTTTTACAGCCGGGCATCAATGCTTTGGGGAAATATATGAAAACGAAGATAGCAACATTTATAGGGCTTTTCCTCACCCTGTAACTGTATTATATTCGACGTTTGTTAACTGAATTTAAATTAGTTGCTATTTTTATGATGAGTTTTATATTAATTCAGATGGATTGATAGTTATTTTATGTTCAGTTAAAAAATCGTAAATTTTTCTGTGATTGATATCACTGGCAAACGGATTTATTATCGCATAGTCAATAATATTATTTAAATTAACCGAAATTTTCTTCCAGTTTTCTTTAGCACGTTCGTACCCTATAAAACGTATTTCATGATCATCTATAAAGTCACCGTTTTTAAATTTCTCTTTGACTGTTATAAAGTATTCCCATTGTTCTGAATCATCATAAAATGTTACAAACGGCATTTTAACAGCGATTTTCTCATTATTTATTTCAATATAATCCACTTCACACGGGAAAAAATAGTTGCTATTTAATTCATTCAATAATTTGCCTACAGTAGTTGAAATGGCAAATCCGTTTTTGTCTTTGTCGTAGTTTTCCCATAATTCTTTGCATTCACGTTTACTCCAACAAGAAACAAAAGAAGTGAATGTTTTGTCAGTATTTTCACTGATAGCTCTATAGAATTGTTTTTCATTCAGTTTAAGTCTGTCAAAAATGCACTCAGGTATCGCTCTTTCCAAAGGTTCTTTTTCACGCAAATTATTAATGCTGGGGAAGAATATGGCATTGCTTTTAAACAAATCTTCATATTTCCATTCTTCAAAAACTCTTATTATTCTTGTGTTGGGATTGATTTCATTAAAGCCGTGTTTTTTGGTTATTCTTAACATTTAACCTCCTGTAGATTGTAGAATATTTTTTGTTTATTTTTTTAAAAGACAGAATTCTGTGTTGTTATTTTATAACAGGTTTCCTTAAATGTCAAGACAAAAACATGATGTAAAATTTGGTTATGTAATTGAAAGAAGATATTGTAAAGTGTCACCCGATAATTTTCGATATTTTCTTCCCGATTGTCTATTGACACTGCCACCTCTTTATAGTATGATAAGCAAAGAATGTAAACGTTCACACGAAAGGAAAACAGCTATGATAAATACGATAGACATCAGCGGAAAGTGGGAGCTTTTCATAAGCGAAAATAACCGTACCTCGCTTCCGGATAATTACAACGACAGCATAATTCTTCCCGATACTTTGTCAGATGCCGCAAAGGTGGCTGAGAATAAGAACAGGGACGAAGGATACCTTACCGATAAATACACATTCACGGGATATGCGTGGTTCAGACGTTTGCTTACCGTTGAAAGCAATATGACGGGCTTGGTGTCGATACTCACGCTTGAACGCACAAGAGTAAGCACGCTGTATATTGACGGTGCGGAAGTAGGTACCTGCGACAGCCTTTGCAGTACGCACCGCTACGATATTTCTTCATATATGACCGCAGGCACGCACGAAATTGTCATCCGTGTGGCAAATGTCGGCTATAAGACGGGCGGAGGTCACATGACAAGTCCGGATACCCAGACAAACTGGCTCGGTATAGTAGGAAAGATGAATATCGAAATATATCCCAAGAGCTACATTTCTGATGTAAGAGTTATCGCATCTGCTGACGGAAGTTTATCGGTAAGAGGCACGGCTAGCGGTGCGGACAATGCCGTTGTTACTGCGACCGTTACCGCTCCCGACGGAATCCGTGTGCTTAAAGCTAATATCATATCTGACGGAGATACATTTGAATCGGAATTCAGACTTGAAAACGCTCAGCTGTGGGATGAATTTGAACGCAATATCTACAGTCTTGAGTTACGTTGCGGTGAAGATATATTCAATACCTCGTTCGGCTTTGTGACATTCTCGAATATCGACAGGAAACTGCTCATAAATTGCAGTGAGGCATTTCTCAGAGGAAAGCACGACGGAATGATTTTTCCGCTTACCGCTTATGCTCCCTGTGATGTTGACGATTGGAAAGAACGTCTTAAAATCGCCAAAAGCTACGGTATAAACCATTACCGTTTCCACACCTGCTGTCCTCCCGATGCCGCATTTACCGCCGCAGATGAACTTGGTATCTATATGGAGCCGGAACTTCCTTTCTGGGGAACGATTGCCGCAAAGGGCGAGGACGGTTATAACGAGGAAGAACAGGACTACCTTATAAACGAGGGCATCCGTATTATAAAAGAATTTTCTCACCATCCTTCATTTGTTATGATGTCGCTCGGAAACGAGCTTTGGGGCAGCCGTGAAAGGCTCGGAGAGATAATCGACATTCTCCGCCGTGAAAATCATTCAATCTTCTTTACAAGCGGCTCAAATAACTTCCAGTTCTGGCCTGCCGAAATTCCGCAGGAGGATTTTTTCGCAGGAGTAAGACTTTCCCGTGACAGACTTTTCAGAGGCTCTTATGCTATGTGTGACGCACCTCTCGGTCATATCCAGACGGACAAGCCGAATACCGCTTACGATTATGATGCGATAATCAGAGGCGAAAACGGCTCGGAGAACGAGGGCGGAGATACGATACAGATTCAGTACGGCACAGGGGTAAAGACGGTAAAGCTGAGCGCCGCAGACGGCAGTTATATTCCGCACAAGCCGGTAATATCTCACGAGGTCGGACAGTATGATTATTTCCCCGACTTTGACGAGATGAAAATGTACACAGGTCCTCTCGTTCCTCGCTATCTCGATATTTTCAGAGAAAGGCTTGAAGAAAAGGGACTTTACACGCAGTGGAGAGATTTCTTCGAGGCGGTCGGCGCACATTGTACTCAGTGCTATAAGGGCGAAATTGAAACGGCTCTGCGTTCTTCCGAACTCAGCGGATTCCAGCTTCTCGATCTGCAGGATTTCAACGGACAGGGAGTTTCGCTTGTCGGCGTGCTTAATGCCTTTATGCAATCGAAGGGCTTTATAACGCCTGAGGACTGGAGAGGCTTCTGCGACAGCAATGTACTGCTTGCAAAGACGGAAAAGTATGTTTTCGGTGCGGAAGAAAAACCGGTTATCGAAATTATTCTTTCTTCATACGGCAAGGATAAGATAAAGAGCGGAGCAGTGCAGTATTCACTCAGAAGCGATGAGCTTGATATAAACGGCAGTGTTGAATTTACCTCATCGGATGCACGCCTTACCTCTGTCGGCACATTCGTTCCCGACTTCAGCGGTATCACAAAACCGCAGAAAGCCGTCCTTACACTTGCTATGGGCGAACTGCACAACAGCTATGTATTCTGGCTTTATCCGCAGACAGATGTTGAAATTACCGAAAACGGCATAAAGACAGCCGATGACGAACTGATTTTTACAGACAGCGTTGAAAATGCAAAAGTGCTTATAGCGAGCGGCAAAAAGACTATGGTTATAACCGACGGCAGTAATGCTATAGAAAACGCATACTGTGCGGATTTCTGGAACTATCATATGTTCCGTGTCATTTCGGAGAGTATGAACAAGCCTGTAGCACCCGGTACGATGGGACTTCTTATAGATAAGAACGATAAGCTGCTGAGCGCCTTCCCGTGTGAAAAGTTTACCACGCCGCAGTGGTATGAGGCGGTAACGCACAGCAAGGCGGATATTCTTGACGATACACCCGATGTTACTCCGATAGTTCAGGTTGTAGACAACACCGAGCGTTGCCACCGACTCGGAATGCTGTATAAGAGGAACGGTATTCTTCATTGCAGTATAAGACTGTGGGAAGCGGCAGATGTTCCCGAAATAAAACAGCTTGCAAAGAGCATTACAGAAAATTTCTGAATGGCAAGACCGCCCTGTGTATAAAAACGCAGGGCGGTCTTTTGAAATAACGCAGATAAAAACCTCCGCATTGCTTAATAATGCGGAGGTCGATTTATTTACTTGTTATCCTTATCGGGCTTCTGATGAGTAAACGGTTTGTGAAACTCTAACCCCGTTTCAGAAAGATTATCGGTACGCTTAACGCTTCCGTCATTTCTGACAAGCGAGGTTTTAGGGTCAGCCGTACTCTTTTTGCCCTGAGATAAAGTGCCGTGTTTCATATAAAGCCCTCCTTTAAGGGAGTAGTTTTAGTGAAATCGGATTATTATACACAACCCTGAGCCTTCATAGCCTCAGCGACCTTTAAGAAGCCTGCTATGTTAGCGCCTGCCATGTAGTTGCCCTCTAAGCCGTATTCCTTAGCGGCTGTATCGCACTGCTTGAAGATTTCCTTCATTATATCGTGGAGCTTAGCGTCAACTTCTTCAAATGTCCAGCTGTAACGCATTGAGTTCTGGCTCATTTCAAGACCTGATGTAGCAACACCACCGGCATTTGCAGCCTTAGCAGGTCCGTAAAGAAGACCGTTTGAAAGGTAAACCTCGATAGCTTCGGGAGTAGAGGGCATATTAGCACCTTCTGCAACTGCAAAGCAACCGTTGTTTACGAGAGCCTGAGCTGACTCGCCGTTGATTTCGTTCTGTGTAGCGCAGGGGAGTGCGATGTCGCACTTGATTGTCCAGATGCCTGAGCAGCCTTCTGTATATGTAACATTCTTGTGTGATGTTCTGTTAACGTATTCCTTGATACGCTTTCTCTCAACTTCCTTGATCTGCTTTACAACATCAAGCTCGATGCCGTCGGGATCGTGGATGTAGCCGTTTGAGTCAGAGAGAGCAACTACCTTAGCGCCGTACTGTGTAGCCTTTTCTGTAGCGTAGATAGCAACGTTGCCTGAACCTGAGATAACAACTGTCTTGCCGTCGAAGCTCTTGCCGTTAGCCTTGAGCATTTCGTTTGTGAAGTAGCAAAGACCGTAGCCTGTAGCTTCTGTTCTTGCAAGTGAACCGCCGTATGTTAAGCCCTTACCTGTGAGAACGCCTGAGAATTCGTTTCTGAGTCTCTTGTACTGACCGAACATATAACCGATCTCACGTCCGCCTGTACCGATGTCGCCTGCGGGAACATCGCAGTCAGGACCTATATGTCTGCAAAGCTCTGTCATAAAGCTCTGGCAGAAACGCATAATCTCTCCGTCGCTCTTGCCCTTGGGGTCAAAGTCAGAACCACCCTTGCCGCCGCCCATAGGCAGTGTTGTAAGGCTGTTCTTGAAGACCTGCTCAAAGCCGAGGAACTTGATGATACCGAGATATACGGAGGGGTGAAGTCTGATACCGCCCTTGTAAGGTCCGATTGCCGAGTTGAACTGAATTCTGAAACCTCTGTTTACCTGAGTCTTGCCGTTGTCGTCTACCCAGGGTACACGGAACATAATCTGTCTTTCAGGCTCAACGATTCTCTCGAATACGCCTGCGTCAACGAGATCCTGTCTTTTTTCAACTACGGGCTGAAGGCTCTCGAAAACTTCTGTTACTGCCTGAATGAATTCGGGCTCGCCTGCATTTCTTTTCTTAACTGTTTCGAGCAGGTCGATAAGATACTGATTTTTTAACGCCATTGTTAAATCCTCCTGATATTTTCGGCTCAAGTGTGATATACATTGGTTTTACGGATAAACACGGTTTTTCTGCGTTTCATATAATAATTTGTGAGAAAACCGACTTCATCGGTAAGCTTTACTGCATTCTCTGTGACTAAAGCCGTTATTGCTTTTAAACTGCAAGAAAAAGTATACCACATATACGCAAAATTTGCAATAGTTTTTTTAAAATTTTCATAAAAAAGTTTAAAAAACTCAAAACTACGCATTTAAATGTGCATTTCCGCAAGATTTTATTCGTGTTATTGCAAAATGCAGGAATTTTTTACAATGTGAATGTAAATTCGCTTGCAAAAATACCGGTTTTATAGTAAAATAGTATATATACCTTATTTAAGAAAACGAATATCGGCATTTTGCACTGCCGATTATACCTTTATATATAAGAAAAGAGAGGTCACAATGGAGAAAACGGCACTTAAAACGATTGCAGACAACAGAAAGGCAAGGCATGATTATTTCATCCTTGAAAGCTACGAGGCAGGAATAGAGCTGACCGGCACCGAGGTGAAATCTATCCGTGACGGAGGACTTAATCTGAAGGACAGCTGGATTTCTATCGACAACGGCGAATTATTTATCAAGCAGATGCACATCTCGCCTTACGAAAAGGGCAACATATTCAACAAGGATCCGCTGAGAACCAGAAAACTGCTTATGCACAAGCGTGAAATAATGAAGCTGCTCGGACAGGTAAAGCAGGACGGTTTGACGCTTATCCCCATATCCGTCTATTTCAAAGGTAGCAGAGTGAAAGTTCAGGTCGGTCTTTGCAAAGGTAAAAAACAGCACGACAAGCGTGACGCTATGGCTCAGCGTGACGCAAAACGTACCATCGACCGTGAGCTGAAAATGCGTAACAGATAAACCTAAAAACAAGTCGGTTTGTCGTAGCACAACATTTTTTGAAAAAAATCAAAAAAGTGCTTGACAAACCGATTTTATTCTGCTATAATAGATTATGCTGATTTGCGGGGATGCTGGAATCGGCAGA
>ULKZ01026555.1_pt1 | contig 11246 bp, 10 predicted proteins | sample 1951231 | NCBI WGS metagenome assembly ULKZ01 (sample SAMEA4835508, study PRJEB28245) | human gut metagenome | biome: gut microbiome; material: fecal sample | place: Denmark | collected 2008
AAGCACTGCTCAGGCAGTGCTTTTTTGTTGCTTGAAACACGCTTAAAGCTGAGGGGCGAAGTCGGTGGCAAAGCCTGTGAAGCGCCGCCGGTGGCGGAAGAAGCAAACAGGGTTTGGCGCAGCGGTCGGCTTTTTGCGAGAATACGAGCAGAAAAAGACGGGAACCGCAAGTGGAAGCGTGACTGTTAATCACGATGCCGTTGGTTCAAGTCCAACAGGGGGAGCCATTCAAGCACTGCTTATGCAGTGCTTTTTTGTTGCACAGGCACACCGCATTGACAGATACAGGTGTCGAAAAGTAAAAAGTGCGATTTAAAATACGATTAATTCAAATTCTGATTGACACAAGCGCATTGTAATGCTATAATATTGTATGTGGATTAAATAATGTTCAATCGGTTTGAACTACCAACAGAACGAATGGATTAAGGAGAAAAAATATGAAAATATGTCCAAATTGTCATGCGCAGCTTGACGACAGTTCAATTTTCTGCACATCGTGCGGAACACAGTTCGGTGCAGTACCCCCTCAGCAGAACGCAGTACCCCCTCAGCCGGTATTTGTTCCTGCTTATGATCCCTACGATCATACCGCCGAATTCGATCCTAAGGATATTTCCGACAACAAGGTTTTTGCTATGCTTTGTTATCTTATGGATTTTGTAGGCATCATTATTGCCCTACTCGCAACTCACTCATCAAAGTACACAATGTTCCATGTAAGACAGGCTCTTAAGATAACCGTTGTTTCTATCCTGTCTGTCTTCGTTATTATAATTCCAATCCTCGGTTGGATTGCATTCCCGATATTACAGATAATTTTATGGGTTATAAAGATAATTTCTTTCTTCCAGATCTGTTCCGGAAAGGCGAAGGAACCCGCAATTATAAGAAGCTTCGGTTTCTTACGATAATTAATATATATTTTATGGTAAAAAAGTTCCGTGCATTGAAAAATACACGGAGCTTTTTTGCAAACCACAGATCAATATTCTTGAAATCCGCACGGATTAAGTATATAATAAAGTCAGTTCATCTGAACCGAAATGCTCATGCCGGATATTTCACGGGCAGAAGCAAAGCTAAAGCATCAGGAAAAACAGGAGGTTTATTATGTTTGCTCCAAATGAAAACCGTTATGAAAAAATGGTCTACAACCGACTTGGCAACAGCGGACTTAAGGTTTCCGCAGTTTCGCTCGGATTATGGCAGAATTTCGGCTTCGGCTCGGATTTTGCCAATGCCGAAAAAATGATACACACCGCATTCGATCTCGGCATTACTCATTTTGACATTGCCAACAATTACGGACATCCTTACAACGGAAGTGCGGAAGAAAACTTCGGCAAGATTCTCGACCGTGGTATGAGGGAATACCGTGACGAGCTTTGCATTTCCACAAAGGCAGGCTATGAAATGTGGGACGGACCTTACGGCGACAAGAACGGCTCAAGAAAATACCTTACAGCCTCTCTCGACCAAAGTCTCAGACGCTTGAAGCTTGATTATGTCGACATCTACTATCATCACATTTTCGATCCCGACACACCGCTTGAAGAAACTGCGCTTGCGCTTGACAATGCGGTAAGACAGGGCAAGGCTCTCTATGTCGGAATTTCAAATTACAACAGACAGCAGACCGCAGAAATTCAGAAAATATTCAAAGAGTTGAGAACGCCGTTCATAGTAAATCAGCCGTCATATTCAATGCTCAATCGCTGGGTGGAACGTGACGATCTCGATAAATACTGCCTCGACAACAATCTCAGCCTTGCTGTATTCTCACCGCTTTATCAGGGCTTTCTTACAGATAAGTATCTCCACGGCGTTCCCGAAGATTCACGTCTTGCTAAAGGCGGCGCACCGTGGCTTGAGGGACAGCTTGATGATATAATGCTGAAGCGTCTTAATGCTCTGAATGAAATTGCGCTGAGCAGAGGACAGAAGCTGTCGCAGATGGCGCTTTCGTGGGTACTCCATAATAAGGCGGTAGCAACCGTCCTTATCGGCGCAAGCCGCCCGTCACAGATAGTCGAAAATGCGGAGTGCATCAATAAGCTCGATTTTACCGATGAGGAAATATCCGCAATCGAAGCCGTTCTTAAATAAAGGAGAAAATTATGCCGTTAAAGATAGTCCGTGCAGATATTACAAAATTTCCTTGCGATGCGGTAGTTAATGCCGCCAATGAATCATTGCTCGGCGGAGGAGGAGTGGACGGCGCAATACACCGTGCCGCAGGTTCGGAGCTTTATAAAGAGTGCCTCGCACTCGGCGGATGCAGGACAGGCGAAGCCAAAATCACAAGCGGCTGTAAAATGCCTTGCAGATATATAATTCACACGGTAGGCCCTATTTGGCGGGGCGGCGATTCCGGCGAAAAGCAACTGCTTGAAAGCTGTTACAGAAATTCCTTGTCGCTCGCTTTGAAAAATGGTTGTGAATCGGTTGCATTTCCGATGATTTCGGCAGGAGTTTACGGCTATCCGAAAGAACAGGCGTTCCGTGTTGCGTCCGATACGATTCTCGATTTTCTCGCCACTCACGAACAGGCTGACGATATGACGGTCTATATTGTCATTTTTGACAGCGACAGCTTTCTAAGGGCAAATAAGCTGTTTTCGGATATAGAAAGCTACATTGACGATAATTACGCTCAGAGCCATACCGATGAGCCGGCTGAAAAAAGCCGCAGATTATTTAGGGGAAAGCTGCCGGACACAGCGACCACACATTGTTTTCCTACGGCTGCAACCGCACACAAAAAAGCGTTTGACGATATGTGCGTTCTTGAAGCAGAAGCGGAAACGCAAGACGGTACGCTTGAGGATGCACTGGGCAGTATAGACGAGAGCTTCTCGCAGATGCTCCTGCGCAAGATAGATGAAAGCGGTATGAAGGATTCGGAGTGCTATAAAAAGGCTAACATTGACCGCAAGCTGTTTTCTAAGATTCGCAGCAACATTGATTATAAGCCGTCAAAGCCTACAGCAGTTGCTTTTGCGATAGCGCTCGGTCTGTCGCTCCCCGAAACCGCCGAGCTGCTGATGAAAGCAGGCTATGCCCTGTCGCACAGCAACAAGTTTGACATTATAATAGAGTATTTTATCAAAAACAACATTTACGACATAATCACAATAAACGAAACGCTGTTCTCTTACGATCAGATGTTGCTCGGCGCATAAACCCATCCTGCGATCCACATACGAATCGCAGGATTTTTCATTTGTCGCTTTTCATGCGACCATTTTTATTCCGCTATATGCTAAAATACAGACAGAAGATAAGGAAACCCAAATCTGTATTAATAAGCGGAGGAAAAAAACATGAAAAAGATAAACGTTAAAACAGCAAGAGCAAACAAGATAAACCATTCGACCGAGATGGTATTCATACTCGACAGGAGCGGCTCAATGGCAGGCCTTGAATCCGACACAATCGGCGGCTTCAACGCAATGATAGAAAAGCAGAAAAAACAGCCCGGCAAAGCATACGTTTCAACCGTACTGTTCGACACATCGACAACCGTACTTCACGACAGAGCGGACCTCAACACCGTCAAGCCGATGACATCCGACGATTACTTCGCAGGCGGATGCACAGCACTGCTTGATGCAATAGGCGGAGCGATAAACCATATAGGAAATATCCACAAGTACGCACGTGAGGAGGATATACCCGCTCACACAATATTCGTGATAACAACCGACGGTCTGGAAAACGCAAGCCGTTGTTACAGCAAGAGCGATATAAAACGTATGATAGAGCGACAGAGATCAAAATACGGCTGGGAATTTCTTTTTATCGGAGCAAATATAGACGCAATAGTCACAGCCGAATCTTTCGGTATCGGACAATCAAGAGCCGTAAATTATCACGCAGATAAGAAAGGCACAGAGGTACTCTATGACGCAATTTCCGCTCCGCTCACCGCAATGCGCAGTAAGGGCAGGATAGATGATAACTGGAGCGAGGAAATAGAGGAAGATTTCAACAACCGTAAATAAAGTAAATAAAATCATCGGCAGACTGTTCTCAAGGTCTGCCGATGTTCTTTATTATCAATTGTAATTCACAAAAATCAACGATTTTTGCAAATTACACACCGAAAAACGCTCAAACTTCACAAAAAAGCCCTGTTTTTATAAAGTTTGTGTTAATATCAGCATTAAAGTTTTAAAAGTGAGCAGATTTTATAAATCCGAAAGCTATTAACAATCCTTGAACTTAATTTACTGATTCTGACCTGTTATGACCCGAACTGCATCAAAATCGCTCAGTTTTATTCAAACTGCACAAAAACTCTTGCTATATGTTGTCGAATACAACAAAAATCACGCTTTTTTGAATAAATTTGAACGAAAGTGCTTGATTTTGAACTTTTAACGTGTTATTATAAGCTCAAGGACAGAGAGTAAAGTCCAAAAGAGCTTAAAACAGCTCACTTAACTAATATCATGATATTTTTAATGAGGTCTTAATATGCTGACAGAAGAACGATATTCAATGATAATCAAAGCGGTGAACGAACGTGCAAGCGTAACTATCGCAGAGCTTTCGGAGATTCTTAACGTTTCTGCGTCAACCGTAAAACGTGATTTGATTATTCTTGCAAACGAGGGCAAAATAATCAAGGTACGAGGCGGCGCAATGTCAAAGAACGACAGCTTCTCGTCGGTAGAGAAAAACGTTGAGGAAAAATCCGCAATCTGCACCGAAGAAAAAAATTCAATCGCAGGATATGCCGCAAAGCTGATTGAAAAAGGTGACTTTGTTTTTCTTGACGCAGGCACGACAACGGAGAAGATGATAGATCATCTTATCGTCAGAGATGTTACATTCGTCACAAACGGCTTTATCCACGCAAAGAAGCTGGCGGTAAAGGGCTACAAGGTCTTTATCACAGGCGGCGAGATAAAAGCAAGCACAGAGGCGATTGTGGGAGCCGAGTGCGTACTCACGCTGAAAAACTACAATTTCACAAAGTGCTTTATGGGTACAAACGGCATATCGCTGACAGCCGGCTTTACGACCCCGGACGTGAACGAGGCAAAGGTAAAGGCCGCCGCTATCGAGAGCAGCCGTGAGGTTTTCGTTTTAGCCGACCATTCAAAGTTTGACGAGGTAAGCTCAGCGACATTCGCAGGACTGGGAAAGGCTGTCATAATCACAGACAGGATTCCCAACAGAAAGTATAAAGAAGCGGCAGACATTACGGAGGTAGGACAATGATATATACGGTAACATTCAACCCGGCAGTTGATTATATCGTGCGTACAAAAGCGCTTACGGCAGGAGCGGTAAACCGCTCGGAAAGCGAGGAGATATACTTCGGCGGAAAGGGCATAAACGTTTCACTGGTATTATCCGAGCTTGGCGTAAAGTCAAAGGCACTCGGTTTCGTTGCAGGCTTCACAGGCGAGGCGATTGAAAAGGGCATCATCGAAAAGGGCATAGATGCCGACTTTGTTCATCTTGAAAAAGGCTTTTCGAGAATAAACGTCAAGATAAAGTCGGACGAGGAAACCGAGCTTAACGGACAAGGCCCAGAGATAACAGCGGAAGCCATAGACCTGCTTTTTACAAAGCTGGATTCCTTGAAGGCGGGCGACACGCTGGTGCTTGCAGGCAGTATCCCCTCATCGCTTCCCTCAGATATTTACGAGCGTATTATGGCACGTCTTAGCGACAGAGGGATAAGATTTGTGGTAGATGCCACAAAGGAGCTGTTGCTGAACGTTCTCAAGTACAAGCCGTTCCTCATAAAGCCCAACAATTTCGAGCTTGGCGAAATGTTCGGAGTAGAACTTAAGACAAACGAGGATATAATAAAGTACGCAGGAAAGCTCAGAGAAAAAGGCGCTGTAAATGTCCTTATTTCTATGGCGGGCGACGGAGCGATACTTCTTGACGAACACGGCAAGACCCATATATGCGGAGTATGCAAGGGCAAGGTAAGAAATTCCGTAGGTGCAGGCGATTCAATGGTGGCAGGCTTTATCGCAGGCTGCGAAAACGGCGACTATGAATATGCGCTTAAACTTGGTACAGCGTCCGGCGGAGCAACGGCATTTTCCGACGGACTTGCTGAAAAGAAAACAATAGACGAGCTTATGGAGCAGTTAGCTTAAACCGAAAAAGGAGGAAAAGAGAATGAGAATAGTTGACTTATTAAATAAGGACAGCATTCTTTTAAACGGTGCGCCGAAAAGCAAGACAGAGGCTATTGATATGCTGGTCGATCTTCAGATGAAGAGCGGCAACATATCCGACAGAGAGATATATAAGCAGGGCATTTTAGCCCGTGAGGAAAAAGGCTCGACAGCGGTAGGAGAGGGCATAGCGATCCCCCACGCAAAGAGCAGTGCGGTAAAAGCCCCCTCGCTTGCGGCTATGACAGTGCCGGGCGGCGTTGATTACGAAGCGCTTGACGATGAGCCGTCAGACGTACTGTTTATGATAGCCGCACCCGATACTGAGGCGGACGTTCATCTTGAGGTGCTTTCACGTCTTATGACTCTGCTTATGGACGAGGATTTCAGAGCAAAGCTTCTTTCGGCAAAGGATGCAGACGAGTTCTTATCGGTTATCGACACCGCCGAAAAGGCAAAGTACCCCGATGAACCGACAGCTGATGAAACGACAGCTAAGGAAGTACCCGAAAACGCCGACAGAATAAAGGTGCTTGCAGTTACCGCCTGTCCTACAGGTATAGCACATACCTATATGGCGGCAGAGGCACTCGAAAAGGCAGGCAAGAAGCTTGGTATTTCTATCAAGGTCGAAACAAACGGCTCAGGCGGAGCAAAGAACATTCTTACCGATAAGGAAATAGCAGAGTGCGACGGTATCATTGTAGCGGCTGACAAGTCGGTCGAGATGGCTCGCTTTAACGGTAAAAAGGTGCTTTCGACAAAGGTTTCCGACGGTATAAAGATTCCTGAGGAGCTTATCGGAAGAATAGAAAAGGGCGATGCTCCCGTTTATCATCACGAGGGCGGAGCGGCAAGCTCATCTTCATCTATGGCAAACGAGAGCTTCGGCAGAAAGATATACAAGCATCTGATGAACGGTGTATCAAATATGCTCCCGTTCACTGTTGCAGGCGGTATCTTCATAGCGCTTGCATTCCTTATAGATACGCTGATGGGCGTACAGCCGGGTGACAATTTCGGTACTGTAACTCCCGTAGCGGCATTCTTCAAGACAATAGGCGGTTACGCCTTCAATTTTATGATACCCGTACTTGCAGGCTATATCGGTAAGAGTATAGCAGACAGACCCGGCTTCCTTGTAGGACTTGTCGGCGGCTATCTTGCAACTACAGGCTCGACCTTCGTCAAGATAGGCGGCGATGTTCCCTCAGGCTTCCTCGGCGCACTCTTTGCAGGCTTTGTCGGCGGATTTATTATGCTCGGACTTGAAAAGCTCTGCGACAAGATGCCCAGAGCCCTTAACGGTATCAAGCCCGTTCTCATTTATCCTCTCGCAGGTCTTGGCATCATAGCTGTAGTAATGTGTGCGATAAATCCCTTTATGGGCATCATCAACACTGCGATAGCCGATTTCCTGAACCACATGGGCGCAGAGAGCAAGATATTCCTCGGTGTTATACTCGGCGCTATGATGTCTATAGATATGGGCGGACCGTTCAATAAGGCGGCTTATGTATTCGGTACTGCGGCAATAGCAACAGGCGGCTACGATATAATGGCGGCAGTTATGATAGGCGGTATGGTTCCTCCTATTGCAATAGCACTTTCAACAACCTTCTTCAAGAGCAGATGGACAGAAGAAGAACGCAAGAACGGCCCTGTAAACTATATTATGGGACTAAGCTTCATCACAGAGGGCGCAATTCCTTATGCGGCGGCAGATCCGCTCAGAGTTATTCCGGCTTGTATGGTAGGCGCAGGCGTTGCAGGCGGTCTTTCAATGGCATTCAACTGCACGCTTATGGCACCGCACGGCGGCATCTTCGTATTCGCTGTTGTAGGCAACTGGCCTATGTATCTGGTATCCCTTGCAGTAGGCGCTGTAGTATCAATGTTACTGCTGGCACTGCTTAAAAAGAAGAAAACAGTAAAAGAACCCGAAACAAAAAACGTTAAGTAAATAAAAAGGAGCGTATCACAATGGTAACAAAGACAGTAACAGTAGTAAACGAGCAGGGACTTCACATGAGACCCGCAGGACAGCTTGCCGCAGAAATGAAGAAATTCCCCGGTTGCACGATAACTATCGCAAGCGGCGATAAGACAGCAAAGGCAACAGCCGTAATGCAGATAATGGCGGCAGGCCTCAAGAAAGGCTCAATCGTTGAGATCACCGCAGACGGCGATAACGAGCAGGCGGCACTTGACAAGGCTGTAGAGCTTTTCGAAAGCGGCTTCGGCGAATAAGAAAGACTATCGGCTTTTACCGCACTGTCAGGCGGTGCGGTAAAACCGTTATCCGATAAAAAAGGGGGAGCAATAATGAAGAAATATCTTGGCAAAGGCGTATACGGCGCAGTGGCAATAGGAAAAATATCCGTGTTCAAAAAGTGCGATGCGGCAGTAACACGCATACACGTTGAAGATACCGAAAAGGAAAAGCAGAGAGTAAAAGCGGCAAAGGAGCTTGCCGCAAAACAGCTTACCGAGATTCACGAAAAAGCACTCAGAGAGGTCGGCGAAACTCACGCACAGATATTCGAGATTCATCTGATGATGCTTGACGATGACGATTACAACGAGTCTATCGAAAACATAATAGATACCCAGTCGGTAAATGCCGAATATGCGGTAGCGCTTACATCGGATAATTTTGCAGGAATGTTCTCGTCTATGGACGATGCCTATATGCAGGCAAGAGCCGCAGATGTAAGGGATATTTCCAACCGCATTATCGCAAACCTGACAGGTGCAAATACCGACAGCACCACGGCCGATGAGAAGTCGATTGTCTGTGCGGACGATCTTGCACCGAGCGAAACCGTTTCGCTTGATAAGGACAAGGTGCTTGCATTTGTTACCGCTCACGGCTCGTCAAATTCCCATACGGCAATTCTCGCAAGAAATATGAATATCCCTGCCGTTATCGGAGTGGGCGACAGCTTTTTAAGCGAGATTAACGAGGGCGATACAGCCATAGTAGACGGCTTTATGGGCGAGATTATAGTTTCTCCCGATGAACAGACCTTAAAAGCCTATACCGATAAGCAAAAGCGTGACGAGGAGCAGAAAAAGCTCCTGCAGGAGCTTAAGGGCAAGGAGAATATAACCCTTGACGGCACTAAGATAAACGTGTTCGCAAATATCAGCGGCATTGACAATATAGGCGCTGTAATGCTGAATGATGCCGGCGGAATAGGACTTTTCAGAAGCGAATTTCTGTACCTTGAAAATTCCGATTTCCCGACGGAAGAACAGCAGTTCCACGCTTATAAGCGTGTGCTTGAAAGTATGGCAGGAAAGAAAGTAATAATAAGAACGCTTGACATAGGCGCAGATAAGCAGGTGGACTATTTCGGACTGAAAAAGGAAGAAAACCCCGCACTCGGACTTCGTGCTATCCGCATCTGCCTTACCCGTCCGGAGATATTCAGAACACAGCTCAGAGCATTGTTCAGAGCGTCCGTTTACGGCAATCTCGGCATAATGTTCCCTATGATAACATCGGTGCGTGAGGTCGAACGCATAAAGGCAATATGCGAGGAGGTAAAAGCGGAGCTTAAGTCTGAGGGCATCGAGTATTCCGACAAGACCGAGATAGGTATTATGATAGAAACTCCTGCGGCGGCGATAATCAGTGACCGCTTAGCCCCTATGGTAGACTTCTTCAGCGTAGGCACAAACGATCTCACACAGTACACGCTTGCCTGCGACCGACAGAATCCCGATGCGGAGGAATTTGTCGATACTCACCACGAGGCTATTCTCCGCCTTATCGAAATGAGCGCACAAAACGCCCATAAGAACGGTGCGTGGATAGGAATCTGCGGCGAGCTTGCGGCAGATACCACCCTTACAGAAACATTCTTACGCATGGGCATTGACGAGCTTTCGGTTTCCCCGACATTTGTACTGAAGGTCCGTGACGCAGTAAGAAAAACCGACCTGTCAAAATAACAGCTTACATCGAAATTCCCATATAAAATTACAGCAGTACCTCCTCCCCCGTGTGTACTGCTGTAATTTTTATTCTCCGCTTCGCAGGCACGGCGATAAGCCGCCGCTTTTTATCAATAAGCATAATATTACGGGAAATACCTTAAAATTTCGGTTGACATTGCATAAAAAATATGGTAAAATTAGTTTGAAATATAGTCTACAGCTTTATGGGGAGGTCAGACTGATGCGAAAATTGATACAACTGAAAAATAAAAAAGGCTTCACAATGGTTGAACTTATAATAGTTATAGGAATAATCGGTATACTGACAGCTATTATACTGCCCGCATCGCTTAATGCCGGTAAACCGCAGGAAGCTATGTCAAAGGCAAAGAGTTTTTATTTCGGTGCGCAGAGAATTATGATACAGTACAGGGCAGAATCGCCGGAAAAAGACACCGGATATTTTGCATATGATTATAACACAGGCACGGTAACTATCGGTAATAACGATTATCTTTATATTGTTGCGAAGGCAGAGAAGGGAAAGGGATTTACTGAAATAAGGCTTTCCGACCTTCAGTCGCCCGATGGTGTTGCAGTGCCGAATACCGCACAGGGCTATGTAAGAATGCAGACATACGCTCTTATAAATTCTTCATCGGCTAATCATAAGCTCCTTGATTCCTTTAATACATTTTCCACCGATGATGACTACGGCTATTATTACGCTTTGGTTGACGATCAGTGTAAGGTTGTAATGACATATTGGACAGGATATGACGATATAGCGGAACTCAGCAAATCTACAGACAGTTCACCGGAATTCACAAAGACAACAATTTCAACTACGAGTGACTATTATGTCGACAGCTTTATTCTCGGCGCATACCCCGAAAGGTACGCATTTGATGATATGATCCTGTTTAAAGAGGTTGAGGTTCAGGAATATGATGATACATCATCAACTACAGCGTCAACTACCCCGACAGGTCCGTAATACACAAATATCCGGCACCCGCCTTTTCGGCGGGTGCTTCAGTTTGTCGAAAAACCGATTGTTAAAGAAGTATAATGAAATGTATCGACAACACCGCCGAAAACACTTTCCGTACTGACAAGGCATTAATATTTTCGTGAGTGTATCTGTGC
>ULKZ01015917.1_pt1 | contig 11221 bp, 10 predicted proteins | sample 1951231 | NCBI WGS metagenome assembly ULKZ01 (sample SAMEA4835508, study PRJEB28245) | human gut metagenome | biome: gut microbiome; material: fecal sample | place: Denmark | collected 2008
GCGTACCACTATTTCTAATGATACGCTTATCGTATTTAACTGTTAATCAAGGTCTATGAATACCCTTACAGTGGTATCTCTCCACTGATTTTTCCTTACATACTATCCGTTAGCCTTTCGATAGGCTGCTGCCTGCTCGAAACTAAGCGGCAATTCATCGGAAAGAGAACTCCTACCTATTTGCGATGAATGCCTGTATTTCTATTGATATATGAAGTCCTTAGCAATGAACTTTATATATAAACTTTTTCAATATAATCATCGCTTATTAATCTGAGAAAGAATTTCCCTGCACTCTCCAAAAGTATGAATAGTATAATCTGGAATATATCCATTTTCTTTCCACTCATTTTTATATTGTTGCTCTCGCTGGAAATCTTCTTCTTTCCAATGTGATATAGCTACCAATTTACTATATAGGTCCCGAATATCGTCTCTCGGAAAATCACACCATATTGATGTAATACCAGCTTGTTTTGCCATCATCATGTCTTTAGATAAACTATCTCCAATATACACTGCTTCACATACAGAAACTTTCTCCCCACAACAAATTTCTTTTAATACCTCTGCATTAGGTTTCTTGCCATGTACTATATGTGTTTTGGGAGATGATGGAATAGTATCGGGGCGCTTATACAAACTATCAGATACGTATACCTCCTTAAAATAATTATCAATCCCTAATTTCTTTAATCGATAAAAACCATTTTCTTCTGCTGACTCAGTATATGCAACAACCATTATATTATTGTCATAAAAAAATTTTAAAGTCTCTTCTACTCCCGGATACAATTTTAATAACTTTTTACGAGTAGAATTAAATTTATGAAAAGCAGGGTTAAGTTCAATTTTGACTTGTTCATCAGAAATTCCACAATATTTCTTTTTAACAGATGGGAGGTTCAAAGTTGCAAATGGATACTCAACACTTCCTACTTCTTGATGAATTGCTTTATATTCCTCCAACAGTTTCTCTTGAGGCACGTTAATTAATAGAGATAGCTCCTGTACCATATCATAAAAAGCTGGTATAAAAAAGCCAATCCATGAGTATAATGTATCGTCCAAATCTGTAATTACTAGCTTTATCATCTATTATCCTCCATCTAATTTTATATTGGTATACGCAATGTTTGAACACATTTATCTGTTTCAGTGTTATCAGCATATATTCTAAAAAATTTCAACTCAATATGATCATTGCAAAACGTCAATGTAGAAAACTTATTTTCACAATTAAAAGCTCCTGTCCCTCCCATTCCAATAACGTATATATTTTTCATTCTATCTTCATCAATTTCATAAATGCTGTTATCAAAATGCCCTATTTTAGAAACAAAGGATTGATGCTTATGCCCATGTAAAAGTAACTTAATGTCATATTTTGCTAACCACTGTACAAGACGCTCAGCATCATATACAACGCTACTTGGCTTTTTTACATCTACCTGCTCAACCAAACAAGTTGGCATATAATGATGGTGCATTATCACAATACGAACAGAATTTGTTTGAACATTTTCTTCCCATCCCATTTTATTTGCAACATACTCTAACTGTTTATCTGACAAAAATCCATGTCCCTCAAAATCCTTATATTGCTGTAAAATAAGACTATTTAAAGCTACTATTTCTACAGTTCGTCCTGTAGACATTAATAATCTACGCCCACATGCCATATATTCATTAGGATTCAAATTATGAATCGAACTATAGAACTCCTTATATGCACTGATACTATCTGGGTTTTCTGAAACCATCTCAGGAACTCCATTTCCAAGCATCTCATTTTTACGCACAAAATCATGATTACCAGGGCAAAAAATTATATTTTCAGATATAAGTTTTCTTGTAAGATTCCTATTCAAATCAACAATAAATTCTTCTGCCTTGGTGAAACCCTCTGGATTTCCAAGTGATGTGATATCTCCTGTTATTATCAAGCCTCCCACTTTGTTAAGGTCATTATATGCGTTTCTAATATGTGCAGTTAAAGTTACATCTGTTTCCTTTGCCATTTTAACCTTAAAAACATCATCTGTTCCAAAATGCAAATCTGATAACCATAACAAAGTGTCACTGCCAGTTTCAAAATATTTGTCACTAAAGTCATGTGGCTCTACAACACTAGAATTTAATAATTGTATTTCATAATCAGAATCATCATTCTCATTATAGTTCCGCACAAACCATATTGTCCTGTTTTGCTGAATCATTTCCTTAATATTATAAACTCTTTTTCCATAAAATTTTTCATAATTAGAATGATTTTCTACGAATAGTGAATCTACATTCACATATGTATAATTCTTAACTTCATCAGCCTCACATAACCTCAAAATGCTTCAACGCATCCTTTATCGCTTCCACTTTCTCCGCCGTCGGATGCTTCCTCGGTTGTTTCAATTCTTCCACCGCATTAGGAGCATCGTACATCGGTAATCCTAAATCTCTCTTTACCTCTGCAATATATGCGGTATGTACTTTGAAGCCATATTTAGCTTCTACGTACTCCTTTATCATTTTGTAGGTCACTCGCTCTTTGGGCTTGTAGTTTTCTGCTCTTTTAGCAATATTATCAAGCGGAACTTTGCCCTCACCCTCGCCAAACTCAACTTTTACATTGATATGTCCATCTGGTTTTTTGTGGGAAAGCAGTACAACAGTCTCGACGTGATAAGTATTCGGAAACATATCCACGCAGCATATCTTCTCCACTCTATACCCTCTGTCCATAAATATCTGCAAATCCCTTGCCAGGCTTGTTGGTTTACATGAAATATAAACCATATTCTCAACACCATACTCTATGATTTTCCCGATAGCTTTCGGATGAATACCGTCTCGTGGTGGATCAAGAATTATATAATCCGGTTTTTCCTCTATCTCATCAAGCACCTTGAGCACATCACCTGCGATAAATTTACAGTTATCAAGACCATTAAGAGCTGCATTTTCCTTTGCTGCGCAAACTGCCTCCTCAACTATTTCGACACCTACTACTTCCTTACACACCGGTGCCATAAGCTGCGCGATGGTGCCGGTTCCGCTGTAGAGGTCGTAGACTGTTTTACCGTTTAGCGAATCCTTGTCATCTCCCAGGATAAACTCTCTCGCTGTCTCATAGAGCACCTCCGCTCCTAGTGAGTTGGTCTGGAAAAATGAGAATGGTGTGATTTTGAATTTCAGACCTAAGAGCTCCTCGTAGAAATATGAATCTCCGTAGAGCACCTCTGTGCCCTCGTTTTTGACCACATCTGCCACGCTGTCATTTTTTGTGTGTAAAACGCCCTTAAATATGCCGTCATAGTGCCTGGTCAAAAGCGCATATCTAAAGCCTGCGAGCAGCTCCTCCTCGTTGAAGCCCTCTGTCTGTGTGGTGGTGACAAGGTCTACTATGATTTCACCGGTTTTTGTTGCCTTTCTGACAAGCAGATGCCGCAGATAGCCCTTGTGTGTTGCTCTGTGGAAATATGGGATATTGTTTTTTGAAAAATAATCAAGTGTTGCCTTTAATATTGTCTTGAAATCCTCATCCACTATCTGACAGTCCGATACTGTCACAAGGTCATAAAAGCTTCCTCTTTTGTGCATGCCAAGCGCAAGAGGGCCATCCTTGTACTCATCACCGAAGGAAAATTCCATCTTGTTTCTGTATTCACTCTTTTTCGGACTTCCATGTATCCCTATAAACTCATATCCTGACTCTTCCTCAGTGCCGATGGCATCCGAAATGAGCTTTTTCACCTGGGTAAGTTTCATATCAAGCTGCTTTTCGTAAGGCACTGTCTGATATGTACAGCCCCCGCACATTCCAAAGTGAGGGCATGGCTCTTCTGTCTCCAGAGGCGATTTCTCAATTACCTCCATGAGTCTGCCCTCTGCCCTTTGATGCTTTACTTTATTTACAACAAATTCCACCTTCTGTCCCGGAATTGTATTTTTCACAATTACTCTGTCGCCGTCATCTGTAACAGCTATTCCCTTGTTTGGGAAGTCTACTCTTTCTACGGTTCCTGTTCCTCTAAATCCTTTTTTCATGTAATTCTTATCTCTCTTTATACTTTATTATTTCTTTGTATGCCTGACTGCAAATGCCTTGCTTCACACATAAAGAAAAATGAGGACTACATATGTAGCCCCCATTATCTAAAAACGATTATTTCTCTTCTTTAGTCTTTGGTGCCTCTTTTTCCTCTTCAGCATCATCATCGTCTTCATCCTCGAAGAAATCATCATCGAATTCATCATCATACTCATCATCGAAATCATCTAAATAATCCGGTGTGAAAAATCTGTAGATACCATATGCCGCTGCTGCAACAGCAACTAATACACCAATGATGGCAAATATGATAACAGCCTTGGAAGGCTTCTTGTCTTCCTCTTCTTTTTTGAGAAGGTCATTAAGCTTTGCCATGCTGAGCTTCTCTGCAAGCTTGTTGTCCTTTAATAATTCTTCAACTTTACTCATAATTCAATCCGCTCCTTTTCCAAAAGTAATTGTCAAATGCTATTTGTTAAATCCATTATAGCATATTATATCCAATTTTCCTATAAAAATTACAATAATTTTAGTCAATTTTTTTCAATTTGGCAAATGAAGCAAACATCTTTTTGGTACCGGCCTTGTCAAAGTCCACAGTGACCTCATAATCCCTGCCGCCTTCTACGATTGCCATGACCTCTCCCGCGCCAAACTTGATGTGCGATACCCTGTCTCCTACCTTATATGAAAGACCTCCGGTGGTATTAGCACTGGCAAAAGACTTCTGGTTGCTCACAGGTGTATAGACAGGTGTCCTTGTACGCTGTGTATTAAAGGTTGTCGCATACTCTGTGCCGTATGTAGGTGTCTTTTTGAAGGCCTCCTTAGCCTTTCTGTAGGTGCTCTGCGAATTTCTTTCAAGGTCATCATCACGGCGCTTTGGCTCATAGACCTCACCTGACATAAGCTCACGCGGAATCTCCTTCACAAATCGCGATACCTTGTTGAACTGTGTCTCTCCACGCACCATGCGCATACGCGCCGATGTGATGGTCAGATGCTCCTTGGCTCTCGTGATACCAACATAAGCAAGACGCCTTTCCTCCTCTATCTCGCTTGTCGCATCATCACTCGTGATTGACATATAGCTTGGGAAAAGACCATCCTCCATGCCCGCCAGATACACATTCGGAAACTCAAGTCCCTTAGCACTGTGCAGAGTCATAAGAACCACATAGTCGCTGTTTTCGTCAAGACCGTCTATATCGGCTACAAGCGCTACCTCCTCCAAAAAGCCACTGAGAGTAGGATTCTCCTCCCCCTGCTCGTAATCAACAGCCTTGTTTATAAGCTCATCAATATTCTCAATACGCTGCTCTGCTTCATCCGTGCCCTCAGCCTTCAGCTCATCGACATAGCCGGTCTCATCGATTATTGCCTGTATGAGCTGCGAAACCGAATCCATCTCGGCTCTCGCACGAAGTGACTGTATAAACATCACAAAAGGCTTTATCTTGCCTGCTGACCTCGCCATGCCCGGCACCTCATCGACATAGCGCAGTGCCGTATAGAAATCTATTCCCTTCTCAATGGCATAGTCTGTCACCTTATTGATGCTTGTAGCTCCGATGCCGCGCTTTGGCACATTTATTATTCGCTTTACCGCAAGGTCATCATGGCCATTGTCAATAGTCTTTAAATATGCAAGGATATCCTTTATCTCTTTTCTGGCATAGAAATTCACGCCGCCGACAATCTTGTATGGTATGTTGGCTGCAATAAATTTCTCCTCGAAGAGACGCGACTGTGCGTTGGTTCGGTAAAGCACAGCACAGTCCTTATAGCGCGCCTCACCCTTTCTCACGAGTCTCGCTATCGAACGCGCCACATAATCCGCTTCCTCGAAGCCACTCTCAAGCTGTTCAAAGGTAATCCTGTCTCCGGCTCCGTTGTCAGTCCAAAGGCGCTTGTCCTTTCTACCCACGTTGTTGGAAATGACGCTGTTGGCGGCATCTAGGATATTCTGGGTAGACCTGTAATTCTGCTCAAGCTTTATGACCTTTGCATCTTCAAAATGCTTCTCAAAGTTTAAGATATTGTAGATATTGGCACCTCTGAACTTGTAAATGGACTGATCATCATCACCAACCACACACAGATTCTTATACTTCATGGCAAGAAGCCTGATAAGCTCAAACTGCACGGTGTTTGTGTCCTGATACTCATCCACCATGATATATCTGAAGCGCTCCTGATAGTAATCCAGCACCTCTTTATCCAGCTTAAAAAGCTCTACTGTCTTCACAAGCAAATCATCAAAATCGAGTGCGTTATTCTGCTTTAGGGCATTCTGATACTCCTTGTATACAAGTGCCTGCTTGCGCTTCACGAAGTCACCTGTGAAGCGGTTTTCAAACTCTATCGGATCAATCATCTCATCCTTTGCAGATGAAATGACATTTAAAAACATCTTTTCCTTATACATCTTGGTATCTATCTCAAGACGCTTGCAGATGTCCTTCATCAGAGCCTTCTGGTCGTCAGCATCATATATGGTAAAATTCGTGTCATATCCCAGCCTGTCAATATACCTGCGCAGTATACGCACACATGTCGAATGGAATGTAGAAACCCATATGCTTTCCGAACCATAGCCCACCATATCATCAATTCTCTCACGCATCTCTCCCGCAGCCTTGTTTGTAAAGGTGATTGCCATGATATTGTAAGGATTGACGCCACACTCATCTATCAGGTAGGCAGTCCTGTATGTAAGAACCCTGGTCTTGCCACTGCCTGCCCCCGCTAAAATAAGAAGCGGTCCCTCTGTGGTCAAAACGGCCTCCCTTTGCTGTTCATTCAACATATCTAAGTTCATCTGTTTTCCTCTCAATTCTCCAGTCTTTTACAGGCACACATACCATAAATACAAAAATAATTTATTTACAGCATATCACAAACATATGTTTTGTACAACCCAATATGAGAAAATTCAAAAAAACTTGTCATATAGTTTTCAATACTATATAATAAAAGCCTGAGGTGATGATATGGAGAATGACGTTAAAGAATTTTTATCAGAATTATTAAAGCAGCTTAAATCAATAGATTACATAAAGCCGGAGGATATACCAAATATTGATTTGTACATGGATCAGGTCACAACCTTCATGGACGAGCAGCTCGCTGCATCAAAGCGCTATGAAAGCGACAAAATCCTTACCAAGACAATGATAAACAACTATGCCAAAAACAATCTGCTCCCTTCTCCGGACAAGAAAAAGTATTCTAAGGAGCATGTGCTCACACTGCTTTTTATATATTATTTCAAAAATATATTGAGCATCAACGATATCCGCTCAATTCTTAATCCGCTTACCGAGAAGTATTTCGGCAATGATGACGGATTTACGATGCAGGATGTCTATACTGAGGTTTTCAGCTTAGAGGCGGAGGAATCGCAAAAGCTCCTAAAGGATCTCGGCAAGAAATACAAGATTGCCGGTGAAACATTTGAGAATTTTCCTGATGAGGATCAGAAATTTCTTCACACATTCAGCTTTATCTGCATGCTGAGCTTTGATGTCTACATCAAGAAAATGCTGATTGAGCGCATGATTGACAATCTAAATGAAGAAAAAGAGGCTTCTTCCCATGAAAATACACATTCTGGAAAGGAAAGTAAAAAAACAGGCTCAAATTAATGAGCCTGTTTTTTCCCCCTATGATAAACTAATCCTCTTTGTCAGAGCCATCCTCCATGCGTGAAAAAACCATATCATATCCATCGTTGCCGTAGTTTAATGATCTGTTCACACGGCTGATTGTGGCTGTGGAAGCCCCGGTCTTTTCTGCTATATCAAGATATGTCTTCTGCTCTCTAAGCATCTTTGCCACTTCAAATCTCTGTGATAGAGAAAAAAGCTCATTTACAGTACAAACATCCTCAAAAAATGTATAACACTCTGCTCTATCCTTGAGACACAAAATAGCATCAAACAAATGGTCTACTGCTTCTGTTTTTAGATTCTTGCTCATCGTGTTCTCCTTTTTCATGCGATTTATTTACTTTTAATTTTAACATATTAAAGTTTTAAAGTAAACAGCTTTCTTGCAATTAAATTATGATATGTTATACTAATGTTACTATCGCCTAATAAATCAGAATGGAGTAAATTGAAAATGAAAAAAGTAGGATATTTCTTTTACACATTTGTCCCACTGCTTGCAGTTGAGGCAATTCAGACTATCGCCTTATTCTTTATGATGGGCATGGGAGTGTTTGGACAGGGTTTTGTCGGAAAACTTGCTTTTCCGTCTGCAAACGTATCGGACCGCCTTGAAAAGACATTTACCTCTGTAAATTTTAACATGATGATTATGGTCATCTATGCACTCATTACCATTGCGATTTTTGGCATGTGGTACTATGCCAGATACGAAGGTAATTTTCTTCCATCCCCTAAGAAAACCTTCAATCCCATGATGCTAGTGGCAATCGTCATACTCGTGCCGGGTACACAGTTTGCTGCCAATTTCATCGCTAACTTAACCGGCTACATCCGTCCCGACTGGCTGCAACAGTACAATAAGCTTTTTGAGACATCAGGCATCACAGATACCACCTTTGTGACAGTACTTTATTCTGTAATACTGGCGCCAATCTGTGAGGAGCTTATATTCCGCGGTGTAACCATGCGCTGTGCCAGAAAGGCTTTGCCATTTGCTCTTGCCAATCTGATGCAGGCTGCACTTTTCGGACTGTTCCATCTCAACTGGATTCAGGGCATATATGCCTTTGCACTTGGCATAGTGCTCGGATATGTGTGCGAACGCGGTGGCTCTATTTACTACTCTATGGGGCTTCATCTGCTTTTCAACCTTTGGGGCACACTTTCAGGATTTTTCCCTGATCCCGGTAATAGTGTAGTGGTCTTTGTGGTTGTGATTGCTGTTACAATTGTTTCACTGGTGGCCGGATTTGTACTGTTTAACAAAGGACGAAGAAAGCTCCCCATAAATTCTACAGGAATATAGACACGCCCGCCAGACTTACTATCATCATAATCATGCCGGCAAGCAGTACTCCAAGCATGACAGCGGCAACTGTTGACTTGAAATCCATATCAAGGATACTTGCAGCAAGTGTTCCTGTCCATGCACCTGTTCCCGGAAGTGGGATACCTACGAAAAGTAAAAGTGCAACAAACAGACCTCTTCCGGCCTTTGCCTGAAGCTTCTTGCCGCCCTTCTCTCCTTTTTCAAGGCAGAAGCTGAAGAACCTTCCAATAATTGGTTTGTCTGCTCCCCAGATGAGAACCTTTCTTGCAAAAAGATAAATAATCGGTACCGGAAGCATATTTGCAATGATACAAACGATAAATGATGGCACTATCGGCAGCCCCATCACCTGTGAAACCGGAACCGCTCCTCTGAGTTCAATAAGCGGTACCATTGAAATTAAAAAGATGTAAATATATTTTTTTAACATGAATAATTCTCCAAAAATTTAATTAGTGTATGCATCTGCTCATCAGTTCCTATGGATATGCGCAGATAGTCGTTGATTCGCTCAGGTGAGCTGAAATGTCTGACAAATATATTGTCTGCCTTAAGGTCCTCAAAAAGCTTTGTTGCAGAAACATTTGCAGGCTTTGCAAATATAAAGTTGCTCTTTGAGTCACAGAATGTAAAGCCAAGTCTCTTAAGCTCTTTCTTTGTCCACTCACGTGTCTTTATAACCTTTGCTGTGGTCTCCTCAAAGTATGCTCTGTCTTTTACCGCTGCTGTAGCTGCTTCGATTGTGATTCTGTCCATTGTATATGAGTTGAACGAATATTTCACATCATTCAGATACTTGATAAGCACAGGACTTGCCATGGCAAAACCAACTCTTGAGCCTGCCAGCGAGCGTGATTTTGAGAATGTCTGTACCACGATGACATTATCATATTTGTCAATGAGTGGAAGCGCACTCTCCCCGCCAAAATCTACATATGCCTCGTCTACTACGACAATTACATCCTGATTGTGCTCTATTATATCCTCTATCTCATCAAGAGGCATAAGCTTTCCTGTCGGAGCATTAGGGTTCGGAAATACTACTCCGCCGTTTGCCTTATAGTAATCTGACGGTACTATTGAAAAATCATCAGACAATGGAAGCTGCTCATAAGGGATTCGAAGCATATCTGCCCACACATCATAAAATGAATATGTGATATCAGGAAACAGTACAGGTTTTTTCGAATTGAAAAATGTCATGAAAATCATGGCAAGTACATCATCAGAGCCAACTCCGACAAACACCTTCGAGCTGTCTATCTTATAGAAATCCGCAATTGCATTTACCAGCTTATCAACCCTTGGGTCAGGATACAGTCTTAAATCATCTGTATTGAAATTACTTAAAACCTCCTTCACTCCCGGCGCTGGCGGATATGGATTCTCATTTGTATTTAACTTAATAACACAGGTATTCTTTGGCTGTTCTCCCGGTGTATAAGGTACAACCTTTCGAATGTTATTTTCCCAGTTTCTCATTCTTTTCCTCCAAATTTAATTATATGTCAGCCCATACATATTTACTGATCATTCAATTTTCTTCTCAAAAAAACATGATATCAAACATAAAATCAGCGTTTTTATTCACTTTAAAATATGCACCCAAAAAAATGCTAACAATTTTACTTTACCTCATTTACTTATGTTTGTAAAGGTTGTATATTACACTTAATCATTATTTTTTATATATATTTTTATCTATTTTTAATCAAGGGGGATTATAAATAATGACTAAAAATAATTCAAAGGATCTCACTGTAGGTTCTCCTACCGGGCTCATTCTGGGCTTTTCCCTTCCGTTGCTTCTCGGAATGCTTTTCCAGCAGGTTTACAGCCTTATGGATACAATAATCGTCGGTCGTTTTCTAAGTGTTTCGGCCTTAGCCGCAGTCGGCTCTACCGGAAGCATCTGCTTTCTCATCATCGGCTTCTGCCAGGGTGTGTGTGCCGGCTTTTCGCTTCCAATAGCCCAGCGCTTTGGTGCCAAGGATGAAAAAGGACTTAAAAAATATGTAGGAAATGCAGGAATTGTGTCTGTAATTATCGCAATAATCATGACGGCACTCACTGTGCTTCTCTGTGGTCACATTCTGACCTGGATGAATACGCCAGGCGACATTTACGACCTCGCCTACCAGTATCTGATTGTCATATTTGCAGGCATTC
>ULKZ01036748.1_pt1 | contig 11179 bp, 5 predicted proteins | sample 1951231 | NCBI WGS metagenome assembly ULKZ01 (sample SAMEA4835508, study PRJEB28245) | human gut metagenome | biome: gut microbiome; material: fecal sample | place: Denmark | collected 2008
AGAGGGAATAGACGTTAACTAAACATTATTGCCACCGAGCTCGTTACCCATCGAAGGTGAGGTCTCGCTGTTTCCGGCAGAAGTCATAAGAATAATTCCTGCCTGCTCCATACGCGCATATACCTCATTGTTCACTGTATCATCCTGTGAAAAACCATTATCTGAACCAAGTGACAGATTGACAATATCTGCACCCAGAACCATTGTATCTTCAAGTGCCTTTAATATTGAACTGTCCGTAGCGCCACCGCCAACATCCGAAAACACCTTCATCATCATAAGCTGGGCATCAGGCGCAACTCCTGAAAACAGCACCTGACCTTCATCGTTCTTTGCATAGCCTGCAATTGTACCTGATACATGGGTACCATGGTCGCTGCTTGTGTTGCGGACATTGACATCTCCACCGATAATCTCACCTGTATAGGAATCTGCCTCTCCGGCATAGTCAAATGCAAACGGAACCTTGCGCGTCTTATACATATCCTCATTGCTGGCAGCACTCATGCTGTTAGCGTTAAGCTTCTTATCTGAAAGGAAACTTAAGAGTGACTCCTTCGTATAACGGAGTTCACTGTCCTTAACGTCTGACTTAAATGAATTGTCGCGGAATGCCTCGTGCACACGACGTATTCCGAATACATTCTCATTCTTCTCATCATCAAACCATGCTGCACTCTCGATATCAACACCTGTGTCAAGAACTGCAACGAGAAGTCCCTTGCCTGTATAGCCTGCCTCCCATGCCTCGCTAAGATGAACCATGTCATAGCTGTAGCCTGCGATAGCGCCTGCCTCAGTCACAGGCTCATCCGGCTCGTCATATGTATGCTCAACATAAGCACGTTTTACTCCGTCAAGCTCCCTGATTCCTGCAAGCATACCATAAGGCGCTTTTACAGCCATACCGTTTACAAGAACAGTCCACTGTGCCGTAAGTGTAACAAGAGATAAAGTCTCATCCTCCTCCGTGCTCATAGCTGCCGGCTGCATTGTCTGTATCTCATTAAAAAGTGCCTGCTGTTCACTGCGAAGCTCGTCTGCTGCCTGCATTGCCGCATCGCTTGCGAGGAACTCTGCCACTGCCTCTCCGGCAGTCTCATCGTCTCTAACTGTATACGGATTCATGACATAAGCATCCATAAGCGGAGCCTCCTCAAGCTCAACGATGATTGTAACCATCTCATCATCGCGGTAGCTTACAGGTCTGTCTTCGGCTGAATTGCCAATATTTCCGGAAATAGCATCCAGACGCGGGGTTCCGCTGACCTCCTCAGCCTGCACATTCTTAAATATACCATCAACTGTACTGTCATCCGACTGTACCTGTGTCTCTCCAACAGTACTCTCTCCGGACTGTACCTGTGTCTCTTCAACAGTACTCTCGTCAGACTGTACCTGTGTCTCTCCAACAGTACTCTCGTCGGACTGTACCTGTGTCTCTTCAACGGTACTCTCGTCAGACTGTACCTGCGTCTCTTCAACGGTATTCTCATCTGCTCTTGCAGTAAATGACATTGGATTTACCAATGTAAATACCATCATAAGAGCGAGGAAACCGCTAAACAACCGTTTCTTCATGTCCTTTTTCTCCTTGTCTCCATTTGTTATAGTTTTGTCAATGTACAAAACACAATACATGGTAGCATACTTTTTTCATTATGGCAAGTTGCTAACATATTAAAGTGGTAGCACGTAGAACCATGTACTTAAAAAAATACAAGTGGACAGCCCTTCCACTTGTATTTTTATTATTTTTTTATTCATTTAGTTAAAATTTCAAATTATTTTCCTAAGAAAATATTATATCCCGTTTCCCGCATTATATCCGCTTCGTATAGCTGCCGATATATCTGCCGTCCTCTCACCGCTGCAATCACCCGCAAGCACATACGGAACAGTAATACCCGATACATCGAAAACATTCTTCTTGGAACCGAGAGCATTTACTATCGTATCTGCCTTGATTATCACCTCTGAACCATCCTGTGTATTTATGGCATTTATCGTATTGTCCTTTATGGAATTTACTTTTGTATTTACATACTGCTTCACATTATGAGCCATAAAATCCTTCGTTATCAGAGGCATAACTGTTGATGACTCACCTGACGCAATCTTATCCATCATCTCAACAATGCTTACGTCAAGCCCCTTCTGTGCAAGATACTCAGCAGTCTCAGTACCTACAAGACCACCGCCAAGAACTGCACAGGTTCCCGAAACCTCAAGCCCGTTAAGCACATCCCAGGATGATACAACTCTGTCCGAATCAACCGGCATAGGTAAATCCATGTTGTGGGCTCCGATAGCAATTATAACCTTGTCAAAACCATTAAGCTCTGCCGCTGATACCTCTGTATTAAGCTTAATATCTACGTTAAGCGAAGGCAGAATATTCTTATAGTACTCAACCGACCTTAAAATCTCGCTCTTTCTCGGAGGCACTGCGGCAATGTTAATCTGTCCGCCGATTCTGCCGCTCTTTTCAAATACCGTTACGCTGTGTCCTCGCTTTGCCGCAACTCTGGCAGCCTCAAGACCTGCTATTCCGGCACCTACAACAGCAACCTTCTTCACACCCTCGGAAGGCTTAATTGAAACTGCCGCCTCATTTCCGTTCTCTGCATTGAGCACACAGGATATATATCTGCGTCCCTGAATGGCATCTACACAGCCCTTGTTACAGTTGAGGCATTCACGGATACACTCACCCGTCGCCGCCTTATTTGCAATGTCAGGGTCGGTCAGAAGCGAACGTCCGTATGCAATTATATCTGCATCTCCATCCTCAAGTATCTTCTCACCTGCAGCAACCGATACCACACGTCCTACCGTGGCAACAGGTATCGAGACAACCTTCTTTACACGGCTTGCAACAGGAAGAGTCCAGTTGTATGGCACATCGCCCATAGGCGGTATGGTATCGCCCATGTTTCCTGTGTGGTTCGCCTGCGCCACCTGTATCATGTCAACTCCCGCTTTCTCGAGAAGCTTTGCAAACTCAACACCCTCGTCAGCCTCTAAGCCGCCCTTTCCGCGCAGGGTACCATCAGGGTTCACGGTTATAATAGGAAGCTTGTACTCAATCATAAGCTCAGGTGCAGCCTCCTTGATAGCCTTAACAACCTCAAGTGCATAGCGCACTCTGTTCTCAAAGCTTCCGCCGTACTCATCTGTTCTGTGATTTAACACCTTGGAGCATAGGGAACCGACAAGGCGGTCTCCGTGTACCTCTATCGCATCTATGCCCGCCTGTGCCGCTCTCTTAGCACACGCCGCAATGCTGTCCTTAATCTGCCCGAGCTGTTCAACACTTGCCTCGCTCACAAAATGCTGCATGTCGTGATGAAGCTTCGCATAGGCATCCTTGGTAAGCTGCTCAGCAAGCTGTGTCTGCTTAGCTGCCTCATCAGTATTTCCATCAGCCTGTGCCTTAGCTGCCGCCTGTCTTGCCATTCCTGCCTGCATAATCATTCTGCCCACACCCGGCACATCATACTCAGGGTGGAATAACTGTAATGCCACCTTGCAGTCATACGCGTGGAGTGTGTCGGCAAGCTTCTTATACACAGGTATCTGGCTGTCATCATAGAGCTTCGGCGTAGGTGAGGCTGGTCTCACAGGAGCCACGTCCCCTATCACGACATACGCCGTTCCGCCCTTTGCAAGCCTCTCGTAAAAACTCAAGCTTCTATCACCGATGGAACCATCCCTCTCCTCATAGCCCGTTGTGAGCGGTGGAAACATGATTCTGTTCTTAAATGTGAGCTTTCCTACCTTAATCGGTTCTAATAATCTGTTGTCCATACATAATTCTCCTTTAAAAATATATTTTTTAATAAACAGAATTACTTAATTTTACTATAATATACCACGAACATCTGAAAGCATATCCGGCTGACTGCTTACAGCGACCTTGCAAGCTGATAAGCCCCACTTATTGCATCCTTAAGATTTCCTACCTTATCACAGTCTCCGATATAGTGCGCGTTCTCGTACTCCACCTTAGTCGGTGTGTAGCCGACGGCAAATACCAGCGTGTCGGCATCTTTTATCGTGTGCTCCTCACCGTCCTGCTCGTAGGTGATGGTGCTCTCATCCACCTTCTTAACCTGGGCATTGAGCAGAAGCTTCACACCTTTACTCATAAGACGCTGCGTAAGACGGCTCTTGGCCGCTCCGCCCTCACCTGTCATAAGCGAACCTGTCATCTCGATAACCGTCACATCCCTGTTGGAAGGGAAAAGGTCATTAACCAGCGGTGCAAGGTAGTCTGCAGTCTCACAGCCAACCGAACCACCGCCGAGAATGACTATCTTCCTGCCCGGGAACTTTCTTCCCGAGAGGATATCGTCCGCCGTCATCGTCTGCTTAAACTGCTTAAAGACCTCTATCTCCTTAGGCTTCGCACCTGTCGAGCATATAATCTCGTAGTCCTTAAACTCATCCTCAAGCATCTGAGGTGTCACCTCACAGCCCGTTCTCACATCAATTCCTTCATTATTCAGACGCCGTGCCATGAACTTGATGACCTTGCATAGCTCCTGCTTGCTGATAGGCACAGCTGCAAGTCTTAACAGTCCGCCAAGCTCGTTCTCCTTCTCGCAGAGCACAACCTCGTGTCCACGCTTCTTCGCTACATAGGCTGCCTCCATTCCGGCAGGACCTCCTCCGATGACAAGAACCTTCTTCTTTACATCAGCCTCATCAATATCATTCGTCTCGACAGACGGATTCACCGTACACGCTATAGGCTTGCCGAACATTATTCCCGTGAGGCATCTTCCGCAGCCGATACATGGGCGTATATCGTCCGTCCTTCCCTCGCGCGCCTTGTTGGCAAATTCACTGTCGCACAGATTAGCCCTGCCTATCATGCAGATATCCGCCTTCCCATCTGCGATAAGCTCCTCTGCAACCCACGGTTCATTTATTCTGGCAACCGTGGCAACAGGAATATGTACATGCTTCCTTATCTCCTCGCTCGCATGTGCATGAGGTGCAGGTGATGTTCCCGGTGCCGGCATAGAGCTTCCTCTCTTTATAGTATTACCGCCCGATACATGCAGGAAATCAACGCCCTCCTTCTCAAGCTGCTTCGACACATATATCATGTCATTCAGTGTGAGACCGCCCTCACTGTACTCATCTCCGGATATGCGGACATCGATTATAAAATCATCCCCGCACTGCTTTCTGACCTCCCTTATAACCTCCAGGGTAAGTCTGAGTCTACCGTTAATGTCACCACCATACTCATCCGTTCTCTTATTATAAAGTGGTGTCAGAAATCCTCCCAGCAGACCATGCGCATGTGCACACTGGATTTCCACTCCGTCTCCGCCAGCCTTCTTAAACCTGAGCGCCGCCTCGCCGAACTGCCTTACCAGCACATGCAGCTCCTCAACCGTGACAGCCCTCGGTGCCGACTTCGCATAATAAGGTCCCACATTCGACGGAGCTATAAGCTGTGGTGTCCCCGGAACAGGAAACGCCATATACGCAGGGTGGAAAAGCTGCGAGAGTATCTTCGTGTCGTACTTATGCACAGCGTCCACAAGCTTCTTCCAGCCGGGGATATACGAGTCATCGTATATAGACATATCCCCCGGAAGATAGGTGTAGGTCGGCTCAACCGTCGTAACCTCTGTCACGATAAGCCCGACACCTCCCCTTGCCCTGTTAGAGTAATGCTCGACAAGTGCGTCCGTCACATAGCCCTTATCCGCAAGATTAGTGGACAGCGGCGGCATAAAAATTCTGTTCTTCACAGTCGTTTTACCTATCTGAATGGGTTCAAACAGGTGTGGAAAATTTTTCATATAGGTTCCTCCAATCATGTATATTCTGCCTAAAAAACATACTTATATTATAACATTTTTGTGCTGATTTTACAATTAACAAAGTATAAAGTTTTTCACATTATACCTTCGGACATAACCTGTAATAATCAAATGCATTAACCTCCGCTTTTCCCTCTGCCGCAATCATTTTTTCTTCCTTTCAAACGCATGTACCCAGTCGGATTTTAACAGGAACATCATAAAAACAATCGTACTGAGCGACCATGTAAGTGGATATGCCCATGAAATAACAGAAAAATCCGGTATGAAGTGAAGTGTTGTTGTAACGTAGATAATACGTACACCGCACCAGAAGGCTAACATTGTTATCATCGGCACTATCGACTTGCCGCAGCCTCTCAGCACTCCGGCTGCACAATGTGAGAACGCAAGCAGGCAGAAGAACAGGCTGATTCTTCTCGCATGTCCCTGCCCTATCATAACCGCTTCATCCACATCGACAAAGAATCTTAACAGCTGCGGTGCAAACAGAAATACAATCACTCCTATAAGCTCTGCTAACGCAACTCCCGATACTATTCCAAATGCCGCCCCTTTCTTTGCCCTATCATATTTCTTTGCTCCAAGGTTCTGTCCAATAAATGTAGGAAGTGAAATCGACATGCTTGTTATAGGAAGGAAGGCAAACCCCTCTATCTTACTGTATGCTCCGACACCCGACATCGCATACGAACCAAATGAATTGATGTTAGTCTGTACTACCATATTTCCTATACTTATAACAGAGTTCTGGACACCGTTCGGAAGTCCCTGAACTATAACTTCTTTCATGTACTCCGGGTAATACCTAAGCAGGCTGAGCTTAAGCTTTCCTATTCCATCGACCCTGCACATTCTTATTATACATAATACTGCACTGATTCCCTGTGCTATAACAGTTGCAACTCCTGCGCCTGCAACTCCGAAGTCCAGAACAGCTACAAACAACAGGTCAAGAATAACATTCACTATCGAGGACAGCACAAGATAATACAGCGGATGTATGCTGTCTCCGAGTGCACGCATGATTGCCATTCCGATATTATACATGATTATCGTGGAGACACCTGCAAAATATATTCTGAGATATGTAACTGCCTCCGGCATAACCTCATCCGGTGTCTTCATCACCGTGAGAAGCCACGGTGCCATCAGAAGCCCGGCCACAGTTGCAAGTATAGAAGCAATAATTCCGAAAAGAAAATTCGTATGAACCGCTTTTTCAACCGCTTCATAATTTTTCGCTCCATAGTACTTCGATATTACAACTCCTCCGCCGGTGGCAACACCATTAAAAAAACCTATAATCAGAAAAGTCATGCTTCCTGTTGAACTAACCGCAGCAAACGCATTGTTGTTCGCAAAATTTCCTACAACCCACGCATCCGCCACATTATAGAGCTGCTGTAACAGCTGCCCCAGAAAAAGCGGAATCGCAAATGCCAGTATCCCCCTTCCTATTGGTCCTGTAGTTAAATCCTTACCACTGCTTACCTTTGCCTTACCCATAATCCACCTCTTTAACTGTTGTCCTTTTATTTATTACTATAAGCACAATAAAAGTGCTCCCTATTCAGGAACACTTTTATTGACATATAATCTGCATAAACATATTAATTTCGTTTTATTCCGAGCCATTTATAATTATATAACACAACCGAGGTGAAATGCAATTCAAAAATCACTTTTTTAAATAGGAAACACAGTTATATACCGGAACATCAAAACAAAATGACATATGCTTCCGCCCATTACAAAGAGGTGGAATATCTCATGTGAACCGAAGCTGCTGTGTCGGGCATTAAAGCCCTGTGCCTTCAGCGCATATATAACTCCGCCTATTGTATATATAAGCCCACCTGATAAAAGCCAATAGAATGCCGGTCCCGAAAGTGCATTGTAAATCTTAGAGAATGCAAGCAGGCACACCCATCCCATTGCGATATACAATATTGAAGAAAACCACTTAGGACATGTAATCCAGCATAGCTTGATTACTATTCCCGCAATTGCAATTCCCCATACAAGCGCCAGCATCACATAGCCGGCCGTGCCATTCAGAACCACAAGGCATATCGGTGTGTAGGAGCCTGCAATAAGTACAAAAATCATCATGTGGTCAATCTTTCTCAGAATAGTCTGAACTCTTTGCGAGCCCCTGATTGAATGATATGTCGCGCTTGCTCCGTAAAGCAGTATCATACTCAAAGCAAATATCCCAAGAGCTGCGAAATGTATTCTATCCGGTGCCTTGGCAGCCTTTATCAGAAGCGGCACCGCAGCAAGCATCGCCATGAGCATGCCGATAAAATGTGTAATTGCACTCCAGGGATCCTTAAGTCCTCTCTCCTCAGTGTTTTCAAGTAATCCATTCATATAAGCTTCTCCTTTCTTACCCCTGATATTCATAGTTAATTGCGAAACTCAGTGTATTGCAACCGGACGTTGCTTAATATTAAAGCGTTACTACCCGCTTCAGCATTTACCGGGTATAATCCGATATGATTATTACAAGTTACGGTTTTATATATTTTATCATGTAGTTTTTAATACTACTTGTTGTGTATTGAAATACTACCATACATTTTCTATTAATGCAATAGTTTTTTTATGGAAAATATACTGCACAGGACGTAAAAGAGCAGCCGGTCGCAATCAACCTGCTGCTCTTTTAAGAAATAAATTTTTATAGATGCTTTTTACTGTATTTTTTATATCGTGCCATATCAGCATTACATATCAGCTTCACACACCCAGCAGCTCCATAAGCTCATCCCTGCTCATGCTGCTCATTCCGACATTGTCACCGCTTATAATACTGTCTGCAAGATCACGCTTGCTATCCTGAAGCTTCAGAATCTTCTCCTCAATCGTGTTCTTGACAACCATCTTATACACGGTTACCTTTTTAGTCTGTCCTATTCTGTGCGCTCTGTCCGTTGCCTGATTCTGCACCGCAACATTCCACCATGGATCATAATGGATAACCATATCCGCACCTATAAGGTTGAGTCCCACACCACCTGCTTTCAGCGAGATAAGGAATACAGGTACAGTGCCTTCATTGAACTGCTTGACAAGCTCCATTCTTTTCTGCTTGGATGTCTCGCCTGTTATCTTATAATACTCTATATTTTCCGCGTCAAGACGCTTTTCAAGCAGTTCAAGCATACTCGTAAACTGTGAAAATAAAAGCATTCTGTGTCCGCCATCAATGGCGCTCTGTATCAGCTCCATGCACGAATCCAGCTTTGCAGAGCTTCCATCGTAATTGTCATAGCAAAGTCTCGGATCACAGCACACCTGACGAAGCCTTGTAAGCTCCGCAAGAATTTCTATTTTCTTTTTGTTGAAATCCTTATCATCCGATGAGGCAAGCTCATTCTTCATGTGGAGAACCTGCGCATCATAGAGCTTCTGCTGCTCCTCGTCGAACTTTACTACCCTGTTCTCCTCAAGCTTCTCCGGAAGATCCTTAAGAACATCCTTTTTCAGGCGGCGCAGTATGAACGGTCTGACCATCTTCTGAAGTCTGGCCATAGCCTCCTCATCCTGATATTTTACAATCGGTGTCTCAAATTCGTTCTTAAATACATCATAACCATACAGAAATCCCGGCATAAGGTAATCAAATATGCTCCAAAGCTCACTAAGTCTGTTCTCAATAGGAGTTCCTGTCAGTGCGAACTTAGCCTTGCTTCTTATAAGCTTTACAGCCTTTGCTGCCGCTGTGGTCTGGTTTTTGATGTACTGTGCCTCATCTATTATCTCATATTCAAAAACCTTTCCATCGTAGAGGTTGATATCCCTCTTTAACAGGTCATAGGAAGTTACAAGCACATCCACATTCTGTGCCTCATATTCCTCTATCATGTGTGTCCTGTCCTCCTGCTTACCGGTTACAGTCACGACCTTCAGCGAAGGAGCGAATTTTGCAAGCTCCTCTCCCCAATTGTACACAAGGGACGCCGGAGAAATAACTATCGACGTACCACTTCTTCCCTCCTCCTTGGCAGACATAAGCACCGCTATGGTCTGAAGGGTCTTTCCAAGTCCCATATCATCAGCCAATATACCACCAAAGCCGTTAGCCTCAAGTGTCCTTATCCAACGGAAACCTGTTTTCTGGTACCTTCTGAGCGTAGCACTGATTCCCTCTGGTATATTATAATCCGCGTCATTAACTGTCTTCATGTTCTTCACTATCTCGCGGAATACCTTATCCCTTGTGTTGTAGACCTCCTCATGTTCCTCAAGCATCTTGTCAAGATACAGTGTCCGGTACATAGGAAGATGCATTTTCCCCTTCACAAAATCCTTCGGTGATAGCTTCATGGTCTCCATCATCTCAAATAACATCTGGAGGGATTCCCCATTGAGGTCTATGTACTCACCCGACTTAAAGCGATAATACCTCTGATGGCTCTTATAATGTTTAAGAAGCTCCGCAAGTTCGTCCTGTGAAAGCTCGTCCGTGGATACATCAAGATCCAGGAGTCCACTCGACACGCTCACACCAACACTTACCTTGGCACGTCTAACCACATTAACACTCTTAAAACGCTTGGTGCAGAACACATCACCTATCGCGGCAAGCTCCTCAACTCCATGTGTCACCACCTCAAATATCTTCTCCTCATCGCCGCCGCAGAATACAACATCCCCATCCGGGTCACATTCAGGAAAAAGGCTCTCAAGCACCGTAAGAATCTGTTTTTCTCTTGCTCCCTGTCTGAACGAATCAAGCAGTACTCTGCTCGTGCGTAACTGGTCAAGGCATGAAAACTCCTTATCCCCATACCTGACAACCGCCTTACACGTCACATCACCATCCGGCGCATCAAGATAAAATGCAAATCTGGCAACAGGTGCAAGGTACTGGTCTATCACATCAACATCCGTCTCAACTACATCAATATAATCACGGATTTCAGGAAGTACACTGTAATAAAAATCAGACAGGTTTTTCCTTCCCACACTTATGCTGAAGTATCCCTCATCCGCCTGATCAAAGAATGGCTTGAGCTTGTCATAAAATTCCTCACTCATCCTCGATATGCTCTTAGCCATACTGTCAACGTAATACGTTGCCCTTGTTCCACAGCATATATACGGAAGCATAATTGAGACATGTATTCCGTCGAATGTGCTTCCATACATCTTAGGCTTAACATTCATTGTCAGCTTAGGGTTCTCATCCGCAAAATGGTACATGGCCGCTTTGCTGTGTTCATCCTTGTCCTCATAGCTGATTAGCGTACTGTCTGCGATTTCAAAAAGCCTGTCCATTCTCCAGCCATATAGCTCTATGCTGTCTACCTTCTTGCTGCCGC
>ULKZ01032122.1_pt1 | contig 11059 bp, 10 predicted proteins | sample 1951231 | NCBI WGS metagenome assembly ULKZ01 (sample SAMEA4835508, study PRJEB28245) | human gut metagenome | biome: gut microbiome; material: fecal sample | place: Denmark | collected 2008
AAAATCCTCAAGCAGCTCCCTGAGTCCCGAAAAATTCTCCGGTTCATCCTCATATATAATAAGTCTGCCCGTTGTCTCATCCATAAACCATACAGGAAAGCCCGCCTCTGTATTTCTTTTCGACATAGCGGTGTTTCGCGTGCATATAATATTCAGCAGCATGCAGTTAAATACTCCCTTGCTGCCAAAAAAAGCAACTATTTTTCTATTATTATCATCAATAATTGCCGGGGACATTCCCGGTATAGCCGGCTCATCCCACACGAATACGACATTCATGCGTTCCTGCCTATAACAATAATATATATTAACCGAATTATTGCCTTCTCCCAGTCTGCTAAAGCCCGCTGCCTCCAACACCCTGCTGCATACGTCAAACATCATAAACCAAGCCTCCATACAACTCTAGCTTATCATTATTAAACGGCAGTGTCAATCAGCTCGAAACAGCTCTTAGCAAGCTTTATCACATCCCCATTCTTAATAGGACATAGCTCATACACACTGATTCTCCTGTCATTTATCCATGTTCCGTTGGTGGAGTTCATGTCCTTTATAAAATACATTTCGCCTTCCCTTATTATGCGTGCATGAAGCCTGCTTATACCACTGTCCTTTATCACAATATCCGCCGAAGCCCCGCTGCCTATACTCACAGAATCCTCAGTAATAATATATTCATCCTGTCCTGCTGCACTATGTATGCGCCGCAGGCTCTTCGTTGTTCCCATTCCTATTACAATGGTTGCCTGCCCGGATTCATTATCTCCCACTTCGTTATGCCACCCCGTTTCAATTTCCCTATGAAATCCATGCTCATATCCGGTCTCACACACCTTTTTATCCTGCTGTTCCATGTTCTCCGGCATATTTCCCCTCATATCTTCTGTACTGTTTTTAATCCCATACAGTTTTATCTGCGGGTTTTCAGTCTCATAAGGCAGCCTTATTTCACTTGTCACTATTTTTTCCCATGACGGTCCCTTTAATATAATCAGCATAACAACAACAGCTATGACCGTACATGCCAATGCTGCTATAATTCCTGTCACAACTCCCCATATCAAGCCCACCACAACGGCAATCATCAAACTCACTGCTGCCGCTGTCATAACGTACCTTTTATCAATAATCTTCTTCTCCTGCTCCTCCTTTACGAACTCCTGTGCAACTGAGGGGTATTTTCTCCTGCTCAACTCATAGCGGACACCCGAAGCTCCCTCCTTTTCTGTGCTTCCTTTTTCTGCTCTTCCTGTATTTGCTTTTTGTGTATTTGCTTTTCCATTTCTATTTGTTCCACAGGAATTATCTTCCACCACAGCATCCCCAAACAGGTTTTCCTGTCCATTTGCAGTATTGACATTGTATATACTAAATTCTTCCAGATTGTCAAACACCCGTTGCAGCGGTATTTCATCCCTGCATACCCTTTTGTAAAGACCATATCCGAGAATAACGGCATTGCCATCCTTATGGTTAAGCCTTCCAAGCATATACTCGAATACTCTTTTTATGCCCTCTCTTGCATCCGATGACATTTCTGAATTATACACATACTTCCATGAATCGTCATTTATACCGCAAAATATGTATGCCACATCAAAAAGCACTCCATTTATATCCAGCATATACTTATCCATGGTATAGATTATTTCCTTTATCGAATCCGCTGCCAGCAGTATGTCCTCCACTGTAAACTCATTCTTTATATATTTTTCTTCCAATGGAATACAGCCCGAAATATCATACAGATAGCTCGTCCTATTATTTACCACTGATTTTCTAAGCGAAAGCAGTCCTGATATCGAATTATTCTCAACCATCTTCATTGTATAGTCCGGTTCCCTTTCATCCTCATGCACTATACTCAGATAATTCCTGTTCAACTCCCTGATAAATTCAATCATCCTTTTTTATCCTCCCCGCATGAACTCTTGTCAGATGTATAAACCTCACCACGGTACTGTTTTTCAAGCTCCTGTCACTATCAGCATCAAGTATCCTATTATTATCACCTATCACAACACTGTTTCTGTACCCGCTTATCTTTTCCTGTAAATATTTCATGCTTATTTCTTCTCTTATATTTCCAATCGGTATAAGCCCCTCATTTGCAATTCTTTTTAAATCGATCTCCTGCGCCACGGGATTAAAATAATTCTTCTCTATCTCCCTCACCCGAAGCCCCATATATACTTTCAGGCTATTATCCACCACATTGTTATAAATACAAAAACCAAACTTCAATAATCCGAAAATAATAAAAAATATTATCGGAAATACAAATGAAGCCTCGACCGTAATGTACCCTCCGGGTCTGCATATTCTTCTCATAACAATAATATTTCCTCCTTCATCCACACATGGTGGCTCAATTACCTATATACCGGACATCAACATCCCCACATACACAATCGTCACGAACGGAATATACGGCAATGCAAGGCTTCTGCTTTTATTAAATGCAATAATCTTTACAATGCCGTACACTCCTGCCATAAGCATTGAAATCCACAAAATGCCAAGCACTCTTACAGGTTCAAGACACATTCCAAGCACCATGAATATCACCGCATCACCATAACCAATCCGCTGCTTGGATACCCATGCAAGCAGCGCTAAAAAAATACCCAATATAATTCCATACAAAATATTGATACCCGTGTGTCCGTAAAAAAAGCAGCCGACAGGTATGCTCACGGCACATGCCGCAATTGCAGCCCTTACATCAATCTTTTTATATCTGATATCTATTACACTTTCGTATATAAGCATACACATCACAATTAAATATGTAACCAATCTGCTAATCCTCCCCCTTTTTTCTATCCCTGCATTTAGAACACAATGTTCTGTCCTTCACATCCTCGGGTGATGCCTCTGTTATATTGTGGTAAATTTTTTTGCATTTATTGTCTGAGTGGTAACACTCCCCATACTTTGATATATAAATATAATCCATAACTGTTTTATTTTTGCAGCACACCGAGCATGGATAATACTTACCGCCCGATGAATTTCTCTTATCACCTATCTCCCCATATTTTACTCTTGTAAGCTTTATGGACAGATATGTGCAATCCTTATATATATGATATACAGTCCCATTTTTTGTTATATAAACACAATTGGTATCTTCATCCACCTCCTCATCACTCTGTTCAATCCTTGTCACTCCGCTCCATCTGCTTATTACTGCTCTCGCTATTACCGGGATATTATTGATTCCGAAAATGTTATACATAAGCTTCAATTCATAACGCAATGCCACATCTATATTCCTATCCGCCGGATTGAGCGAAAAAATCACTTCTATACCGCTTTTCCCTCCATCTATCCATGGTGTCCGGAAAAATTCTTCCCCCAGCTCCTCCACTACCATATACTTTACAAGAACCTCCGTTATTCCGTTCTCCACTATATTTACAGCAGTCTTATAATCATCTGCTGCAAGCTCATCGGGAAGGCATTCCTCAATAGACTCCACAAGAAATGAATATCCAGCCACCTTCATTGACTGATGATACAGCGCCGATTGGACTTTCATCTGAATATTTATAAATATCATTATCTGCATAAGCGAAACAACTGCCAGAATAAAAAGCGGCATTACCAAAGCAGCCTCGACCGTAATGCTTGCCCTGCAGGTGACATAAGAAGCCCTTCCCTGTGAATGACTGATACGGTCATAAGGGGGGATACCATTTTCAGCCTCAAGATTCTCTTTTTTTAGTGTGTTTGTATCGTTTATTATATTATTGTTTGTATTAAATACCTTCACATGAAAAGGGCATCTTACATCACCTCCATTACCCATTGCTGTTGTATCCGGCTAATATGTGTAGCTGCACTTGTACATATATTGGTTCTTTGAATTTCCAATGTGGTATGCTACAGTTATATCCAATCCATATACATAGTTTTTCAGCCTGAAATTGGATACACCCTGAGAAATCATGTGCATTTCCGCAACTGCCATTGAACGAAATGCCTTGTCCTGTGCATCACGTAAAATCATGGCCGCTGCAAGATACTGTGCATAGCCCAGACCATCTTCACCATCCCGGTCTTCTGAAACATCCAGCTTTCCTCCCAGCATATTGTCAAGCGACAATCTCCAATCATCCTTTTTCTTTATAACAGGAATCTTCTTTCCAGCCAGAAGCATTCTCATATCCACTATCGTCTCCCCTATTGCCCATGCCTCAAGTATGATATACTGCAAGCCCTTCACCAGTGCCGCTATGCCTGTAAATCCAAGTGCCGCAAGTGCTATATTATATGCCTCCTGTTTTTTCTGCACATCAGTAAGTATATACGTTGTGTTACACCCCAGTCTGATTCCCGCAATCGTCATAACAGCCGCCTTCAGGTTGTCCTTGTCCGAACTTTTCCCAAATAGTATGTATTCCAGCTCGTAATCCAATAAGCCCTGTCCATCATTGTCCGCATAATTGTCATAACAATCATATATGAACAGATTAAACAATATCTCGTTCATAATATCCGCCGCTGTATCATCTATATATTCCTGCCTGTCACCTCTTGTTCCATATAAATCCGCAAGCTGTAGGTTTCCAATTGATTTATGCGAAATCTCCGTCCCGGACGGCAGTACCAATGACAGCAGCCCATTAACGGAATAATCATAGAGACATCCCAGAACCGACCCATCCCCGTCCCTGCATGCAACATCCGAGTAATCAAGCCATAGCGAATCCGTCCTATAGTCCACTAAAAGCTCACACACCTTGGAATAACTCATATAGATTGGTACTGAGCTTGCAATATTTATTCCCCCATCATGTATGTCAAACATACTTGGACATGAATCACACACCTTTTCTATCACGTCATAATTATTTACCAATACCTCATACATTTTCTCAACGTCACCCAGACGTTCCAATATCTTTTCCCGCTCCTCCCTGACCGAATCCATGCTCTCCTTAAGCCCTTCAAAGCTCTCATCACTTATCTGGGTTATGGAACCCAGATAATCTGCCGTTGCTGCTATCTTCTCCGATATAAGACTCTCATCTCCACTTATATCTTCAATGAGCTTCATCGCCTCCTTTATCTCCCGTTTCATATTTCCAAAGAAACCTCTTAAAATATTTCCTAGTTCCTTAAGTTCCTTTATATCCATATTGTCACCTTCTATCGCAGCCGAAAACTTACCAAGAAATATCCTCATGAATGCATTGACATCAAATATATTTTCACTTACCTTTTTGTACACGCGGTTGTCACTTATACTCAGTTCATCCGCAGCCGCTTCAGCATTTCCCCCCGGACCAATCCTTTTTACATACGAATTCCGTATTTTCAGCTTGTCAAAATTCACACCATTACTGCCCGTCTTTATTCCGTCAATACACTCAATAAGCTTAAGATACTTTCTGTAAAACTCTGAAATCTGCTCCATACAGTCATCAATCCGGTCTACTGCCGTCCTGACTGTCTCATTCTCCTTATTCAGACTATCAAGCCCCAGCACACTTTCTAAAAGCTGTGCTGTATATTCCAATTTTGCATAGTCATTGACCGATTTTCTCCAGATAAGACCAAATGCATCGGAGGCTCTTATCACCCTGTCCACACATACCTCATCAATTTCAATCCCGTAGAAATCCACTCCCTTCGCAAATATAAGTCCGGAATCCATGTCAAGCTCCCTCTCAAGCTTATTCTTAATCGCGTCCGCTATATACTGCTCATCAAGTTCATCACCCTCATTGGCACCATCAAATAACAGCACTCCATATCTATCCAGCAATTCCTTTTCATATCCTGAAAACATACTGTCAAGTGCCATCTGTGCCGCCATTCCTACCATTGCCCTTGCTCCCTGAAGCCTTGCTCCATCAATCAGAACCAATATCACCGATACAATCAGCATGAATGACATTGCCGCGAACACTGTCACGCTCCCACGAAACCCCTTATCAACTCTCATAACCTTCCACATCCCATCTTTGCTAATTTCTACACGCTAAGTGCGCTCTGCGTAATTTTCCCGAAAATTGTACCTACAAGAGCTGTAAGCTGGGACTTAAAGATTAATACAAGACTTATAAGCACCACTATTATCAAAATTATCTCGATAACTCCCATTCCCTGCTCCTTCTTACACAAGGCTCTTTTCATAATTCCGGACATTCTTCCGATTACCCTGTTCATCCTCCTCACCTCCCTTCTACCTGCACATTTATAGATAATTGCGAAACTCAAATTTACCAGTAAAATTACACAATGTACGGTAGTTATGCACTGAACTTCGCAATTTTCTAACTCACATACTCCAAAAAGCCGGCACCATTATTACCGCCATAACAATCAACAGCATAAGCATCATTGGAAACAGCATTTTTGTTCCTGCCTGCTCACCTGCTTTTCTTGCGCGTGCCTTTCTCTCTTCAAGGGCCTGCTCACACTCCTCCCTCAGCATTATCCTCAGCCTTTCATTTCCTTTCACGGTGTTCTGCTCCAACATTGAACCTAATCTGCTATAAGCCTCCAGCCCGAATATCCGTCCGAACGAAGCATACTGTGCCCTTTCCGAAGCCCCGGACTGTATATTCCCCACAACAGCCGCCAGCCTGCTGTAAGCCTCTCCATTTCCATCAGCCGCAATTCGTCTCAATGCATTGTATGGTGTCATGCCCGCACCTGTTAAGAGCGAAAGCTTGGATATAATTTCCGGATATTCCCTTGTAAGCTCTTCCTGCAATTTTTTCTTCCTGCCTGCCCGCATGGAGCGTTCCTCGATAATTACTACCGCTATAATCAATGGTATTATAAGAATAAATCTGAACACCTCATTTTTCTTTTTTATGCGGTATTGCAGCTTTCTTCCGTTATGACTTTGCGGCAGAAGTACACTGTCACTGTTCGCGCTGTTCGCATCTGCTATATCAAATATCTCCTTAATTTCCATATTATGAAGCTGTCTTTCACTGTATGGCCTTACCTTCGGTTCATATATGTACTCCCTGCTTTTTTCCTCTCCCTTTCCTGCTTCCTTTTCGTACACCAGCGTTGCTATTACCGTTGTGGTCTTCTCCTCATTTCCCTGATAGATATTCCCCCAGTAATCAATCACTTCCCTGTCCTCAATGTACCACCTCACCTGCATGTCGTACTCCGGCAATGTATTAATGAGGCTTACCGGATTTTCTATCATATCCATTCCTTCATTTTTCCCAAGGAAGCGTTCCTCAAGCAGCTTTTCCGCCTGTGCAAATACCTGCTCAAGCTCTTCATCCGTCAATACCTTCCCACCCACATACACCTGAAGCTCATCTATACTCTCACCCTGTATGACCTCAAGCTCATACAGTATCTCCCCTCTGTCCGGGCGCACAAGCTCACTAATATACTCATAGTCATCACTGCCTCCGGCTGCAACAGCCAGTGCTATAAGCACAGCTGCTACAGCAATGCCTGTTATCACTATAATTGTGTTTTTCTTCTGCCAATAAGTCCCACTCTGTTTTTTCTCCATAGGCTCACACCCTTATATCTGCAATCTTAAGTGAAATAAATACCGCCAGCATATATACAGCAAGGCATATTGTCATAACCGCTGCCCCATACAGATTGCCATACATTCTGCTTATAAGCTCCCATGCCGTGAATCTCAGATACAGAATAATGCCTATGGGAACCACATCCATAATCACCTGTTCTAACTGCTTGGCACTTATAAGGACTGATATTTCCCTCGCCGTATCTGCCTTATCGCTTATTGTATTTACGGTATCCTGTATGATTTCAACCATATTGCCTCCGCTTCTCTTTGCATAAGCGAATACCTCGGCAAATGAAACTATATCCGGAACATCCAGCTTATGTGCCAGTGTGGCAAGTGCATCCTCTATGTTGATATTGACGGATAGCTGTGAACGTATATATCCAAAGAAATCTGTCTTTCCGCTGCCTGTGCCACTCATTGTCCCTAACACTCTGCCAGCCTCAATAAACGCATTCTCAACCGAATATCCCGCTCTGAGTGCGACAGCAACCGCATTCATTCCTTCTTTGAATTCTTCAAGTATTCTCTGCTTTTCCTTTTTAGTATTATTTTTTCTTCTTATATGGATATAAAATGGTACAAATACAGCAGCCGGCACTGCCCCTATAATCGAATTGTAAAATATAAATCCTAAAAGTACTGCACCGGACACTCCCTCTGCCACATATAAAATATCCTTATATGCAGTCGACAGCTTACCTGCCGACAGCCGATAAAAGCTTCTCCCTGTGTATAAGCTCGTTTTCCGTGCGCTTAAGACAGCCGATAACCTTTCCCTCTCCATCTAACCCCTCCTTTTCAAATCTGTACAAGGAATTAATCTGTATGCTTCCCCTCTCCACCTGTGTATCCACACCGGCCACCTCGGCAATCTCCACCACCTTGCGGCTTCCATCTCTCAGTCTTTCCAGATGCACCACTATATCAACACCCGCCGCTATCTGGCTTCTTATTGCCTCTACCGGCATATCGACTGCCATAAGAACCATTGTCTCAAGTCTCAGCATAAGCTCTCTTGTGCCATTCGCATGCCCTGTCGAAAGCGATCCGTCATGCCCTGTTCCCATAGCCTGAAGCATATCGAGAGCTTCCCCTCCTCTCACCTCACCCACTATGATTCTGCTCGGTCTCATTCGTAAACTCGCCCTTATCATGTCCCTGATAGTTACGGCATTCTTTCCCTCCATATTGGCATTTCTCGCTTCAAGCCTGACAATGTTCTCAACGCCCATAAGCTTAAGCTCCGCCGAATCTTCAATTGTAATTATTCTTTCATCCTTAGGGATATAATCAGATAATGCATTCAGAAAGGTGGTCTTGCCTGAGCCTGTTCCACCTGAAATAAATATATTGTAGCGGGCTGCTACAAGCTCCTTTAGATACTCTGCTGCCTCGTGCGTGATTGCTCCAAGCGCAATAAGCCTGTCCATAGTAAGTGGGTTGTCATAAAATTTACGGATAGTCACCGCTGGTCCATCTATGGCAATCGGATTCATCACAATGTTGACTCTTGAACCATCAGACAGACGCGTGTCAATAATAGGTGTTGATTCATTCACAATCTTATTCGACCGGGCTGCAATACGTTGTACCACATCAAGCAGCTTTTCCTTTGAGGCAAATGTCTTATGATACCGCTCTATTTTTCCCTCCCTCTCAATAAAAATATTCCGGTATCCATTTATCATAATCTCCGTAACACTGTCATCCTCTATCAGTGACTGCAATATATCCAGTCTCTTGATTGAATTAAAAATATCCTGCCTCAGTTCCAGCTTCTCCTTCACACTGTAAGCCCGATATTTTTCTTCAAGCATTATATTATCTATAAGCTCGCAGAGTTCATCATCCTCAATACCTCCCATGCTCTCCACGCTTCCTACAACCCGTCCTGTTATCTCATCTCCCACATCAGATATCAATATCCATCACCATCCTCGCATATCTGCTTGTCCGAATATATGCATAATTCAGCTGTCCGTCCCTATATATGGCGTTATCATATACAATATCAACCTTCTTAAGCTTATCTATCACATTCTTATACTCAGCCATATACATGTACTTTTCAAATTCCTCCTGCCTCCTCTTTCTATGCCGGGAATCAGGTGACGGACATAATATTAAATCTGACCGCTCCAACAGCTTCCATGGTTCCTTTACCAGACATCCGATATCAACAACAATAAGCTCATATTCACCCACAAGTGCCACACTATCAATAAATGTAATAAACTCATCTGTATCTGTCTGTGCAATATCCTTAACACACACTGCCGGAGCTATATAGTCAAATCCATTAGCATGACCTATCACTGACAAAAGCTTAGCACCGGCTGCCACCCCCAGTGTCCGGTGATAATACAACGCATCCGAAATGGTACCATTCTCTTCCGGCAGCTCCATCCCTGAAAACTCTTCAAGGTTAAGATACAGAGTTCTCTTTTTCTCACCCTTGATATGGGCTAATGTCATGGCAAGCGTAGTCTTTCCACAGTAACCGTTCGGTGAATACACGCACACCATCCTGCAATTAGTGTTTTCCACCCCTCTGCGTTCCGGCAACAGCTGCCCATTATACATATAAAGCACATCCCTTACCAGCTCATCGCCCGCCTGGAACTTGGCAACACAGGCATCTGTCTCACCCTCCATCAGCACAGGCTGTTCGCACAGCCGTATTATCTGCTGCGCCGGCACGTTCCTCACCTCATCATACAAATGCTCATCCACCAGAAGCAGTTCAACTGTGCTGGATGCCGCACAGCTTAGATACTCTTCAATTTTAGAAAATGCCTGTACATCAAAAGGAAATATGTGCTTTTTATTGAGACATGCGCACATACGAACTGCAAACTTCTCATCCGAATCTAAAATACAGCATACTCTTTCCATTCGTTTCCTTTCAGAAACAAACACATTCAAATTTTCCTCCGGCCCCCACCGGATACATTGGAAATTATCGGAGATATTCCGATATCGAGAATCAATTATATATTTTAAGAACTTTATATCGGGACTATAACATTATGACAATGCATTGTCAATATGCATTGTCATTATTTAAAACAAAGCTTTTGTAAACTTATACACACAGCGAATTTATATGGTATAAAAACGCTGGTACAAGGATATAATCTATACAAGAAAAAAATGGAAAGGAAGCTTACCTATGTTCAAAGGTAAAAAAAATAAGAAGCCCGAGCGCCTCTTAAGTTATGATGAAAAATATCTTATCTATGAACTCACCCAGAGCAAAAATGCCTTAGATGCCGCATATTCCTGCTTTGAGAACGCCACCGAGCCGGACATAATAGACAGCTGTATTTATCAGGTCAACTCCGCCCAGATACGCTATAAATTTCTCTTAGAAAAAGCCAAGGCAGCCAACCTCACCATCGCAATTCCCGTAAATGTGCTTATATAAAACAACATATATCTCCAAATTATGCAAAAATATGATGTTGGGGTAAAAACATGCTCTATAAACCCAGCATGTATAACGTATTATATTTATGCATA
>ULKZ01025740.1_pt1 | contig 11043 bp, 8 predicted proteins | sample 1951231 | NCBI WGS metagenome assembly ULKZ01 (sample SAMEA4835508, study PRJEB28245) | human gut metagenome | biome: gut microbiome; material: fecal sample | place: Denmark | collected 2008
AGAAACTGCCGAGTTTGCTGGAAGGGGAAAGGATCCTTGCATAGATCAGATCCGTAAGTATGGCATGGAAATCATAAGTAAACCTGTGGTGGTTGCGGATATTTCTGCAGATGTTGTCCAGCCGCAGTTCGGTGCAGAGCTGCTGCAGGAACAGGTAACCAACGTTAAAAAGACGCCCTTCGCCCAGTGGAATACGGGCAAGAGGGGAAAAGGAGACAGTAACTTTTTCCCTACGCTGGTTGTAGAGCAGGGTTTCTTTTTCAGCTTCTTTTTTGCCCAGGCCATCATGGCAGTCTCGTCACCGGAGAACTGTGCCAGAAGATCATTGTATTTCCCAAGTTTTTTGTAGATGCGGGAAGAAGTTTTGCCGTTATCTTTGCGGTAGGACTGTTTGATATAGACATCCTGATTGCCTTTATTTCCAGTAATAGATACATACATAACGCTTTTCTCCTAATAATACAATCCGTTTTCTTTATCGTACAACAAAGCACACAAAATAGCACTATAGAAAACATAAAATTTGACAAAAAAATAAGCCATAAATGGCTTAAATAAGGGATTTGTATTAAAATGGTGGAAAAAGAAGTGTCAAACTCCCGTGTATGTTCAACTGTCATCCCATAAGTTGATTATAAACAACGTTTCTTAAATATTATCATTTTGAATTGGTAAAAAGTATAATATGATTTGACTGCTTAGGAAAAAGATGATATAATCGTGCACATTATATATACTATAATTTCACAATAATTTGTTAAAATTGCTAAAGCTGGGTTGGAAAGGAGGTTTTTTGCCTGATTAAAAAGGAAATCGCTTATTTTACATACGACAGAAGTTGCATGATGAGCGATAAGGCATTAAAAATGTCTATGAATGAAATCATTTAAAGAGAGGTATTTGTGTATGGGAACAAGTGAAAAAAAGTATTTAAAATGGTATAACAAATTGGGGTATGGTTCCGGAGATTTGGCTGCGAACTGTATTTATGCAGTAGTAACAAGTTTCATTATGATTTATCTGACTGATGCAATAGGGATGGATCCAGCTGTCATAGGCATGCTTATTATGGTATCTAAATGTTTAGATGGTGTATCTGATGTATTCTTTGGCAACTTAATGGATAAAACACACACACGTATGGGAAAAGCAAGACCTTGGATGCTATGGATGGAAATAGGCTGCTGTATCTGTCTGGTTGCATTATTCTCCATTTCTCCAACGTGGGGACATGGTGTGCAGTATGTATATTTCTTTATCACATATACATTGTTAAATGCAGTATTCTTCACAGCTAATAACATTGCATTTGCAGCACTTACATCTTTAATTACGAAAAACGTAAATGAGCGTGTACAGATGGGGTCTATCCGTTTTATGTTTGCACTTGCAACAAATATTTTTGTAGCAGCAGCAACAATGGGATTTGTAGAAAAATTCGGAGGCGGAGCTGTTGGCTGGAGAACAGTAGCAATTATTTATGCAGTTATTGCATTGATTGTTAACACAATTTCTGTATTTTCTGTAAGAGAACTTTCAGAAGAAGAACTGGCAGAAGGAATGGATGAGGATGTATCTGCAATAAAAGAAGATAAGCCATCATTTATCGAATCCTTTAAACTGTTAATCAAGAATAAGTATTTTATCATGATTGCATGCTTTTACATTTTTACATATGTCCAGACAGGTATCGCAGGGGTAGGAGCATACTGGTGTACATATGTTCTTGGCGATGCAAGTATGTTAGGCGCATTTTCAGCAGCACAGATGATTCCTATGATTATTGGTCTTGCACTTACACCGACGATGATTAAGAAGTTTAAAGGAATGTATAAAGTTAATTTATTCGGTTATATTTTCGCAACAGTGTTCCGTGCAGGATTTATTGTAGCGGGATATGCATTAAACGTTCCAATGATGTTAGTAATGTCTGCTATTGCTGGATTATTTGCAAGTCCGGTAACAGGAGATATCAATGCTTTGATTTCTGCAACATCTGAATATACGGTTCGTACACAAGGAAAACATATCGAAGGTGCTATGTTCTCTTGTTCATCACTTGGAGTTAAAGTAGGTGGAGGAATTGGAACTGCATTGTGTGGTATTCTCTTAAAAGCAGGCGGATATGTTGCTAATGCTGCTGAACAGTCAGCATCTGCTGTTAATATGTTGAACTTTATGTATTTGTGGTTCCCAATGGTATCTATGGTTCTGATTACTGTTATTATGTACTTCTTAAATGTTGAGAAGGCAAATGCTGATTGGGATGCAGAACATGGTATCAAATAAGATAAGGACAATATGTAAGAGAAAGGCACGGGAGAATCATGATTAAAAGTAAATGGAATGATGGTTGGGAGTTTATAAATGGCTCTCCGTCTATGATGGGCTCCTTAGAAGGAGATGCAACGAAAAAAGTAATCGTGCAGCTTCCTCATGATGCAATGGTTCATGAAGAACGAACACCTGATACTGCTCATAAGACACAGACTGGCTTTTGGCCAGGTGGAGGTTACACGTATAAAAAGACATTATCTGTACTGGGAGATTGGAAAGATAAGAACATAGTTCTTGAATTTGAAGGCGTATATGAAAAGGCCATGGTTTATATTAATAACAATCTCGCAGCAACGCAGTTATATGGATATTCTAATTTCTATGTTGTTCTTGATAAGTATCTGGAGTATGGACAAGATAATGAGATTATGGTGATTGCCAATAATGAAGAGGAAAAAAATACCAGATGGTATTCTGGAAGCGGAATTTACCGAGATGTAAATCTTTTTGTAGGGAATAGAGTTCATATCAAGACAGACGGTCTAAGAATTACAACAACTACTGCAGCGGAAGAAGCATCTGTTATTGATGTCAGCACAACAATTAAAAAAGTGATTGGAACAAGAGAGAAAGTAAATGTAGTATGTTCGATTACTTATAAAGGAGACAAAGTTGCAGAGGACCTTGTTGAAGTAACAATGTATCCAAACGAGGAAGAAGAAATACATCAAAGACTTTGTATCAAGGATGCAAAACTATGGGATACAGAACATCCAAATTTATATGCATGCGAAATGAAAGTATTCTGTGGTGAGGAAGAATTAGATTGTGCGACAGAACATTTTGGCCTTCGCGTGTTGGAATTAGACGCTGAGCATGGACTCCGGTTAAATGGCAAAGAGGTAAAACTTAGAGGAACATGTATTCATCATGATAATGGTATTATCGGTGCTGCAACATTTGAGGCAGCAGAAGAAAGACGTTGTCGTCAGATGAAAGAAGCGGGATTTAATAGTATTAGAAGTGCGCATCATCCGATGAGTAAGGCAATGTTAGATGCTTGTGATAAATATGGTATGCTTGTTATGGATGAATTAGCTGACATGTGGACAAGGCATAAAAATTCCAATGACTATGCAACATATTTCTTAGATAACATGGATACAGAAGCTGAAAGAATGGTTGCCAAAGATTATAACCATCCTTGTGTGGTAATGTATTCTGTTGGAAATGAAATCCCTGAAATTGGAACAGCAAGAGGCGCACAGATTAATCGTCATCTTTGTAATCTGCTTCATAAATTAGATGCAACAAGATTTACAACAAATGCGATTAATGGCTGGTTAGCACTTGGAGAAAAGATGATGTCCATTATTCAGGAATTGATGGCAGCAAAACAGTCATCAGACAGTGGTGAAGAAGAAGGTGCAAGTGTATTAAATAGTATGATGGCATTCATGGTGGGTGATACAGCGGATAAGATGGCTTGTCATCCGACAATGACAGAAGTTATACGTGAAGCATCTGAATCTATGGATATTATTGGATTAAATTATCTGACAGGACGTCATGAACTTGAAAAAGAATTACATCCGAATAAGACTGTACTTGGAACTGAGACATTCCCGGCAGATATTGTAAGGCTTTGGAATATTGTAGAACGTAATCATCATGTGTTAGGAGACTTTACATGGACAGGTTATGATTATCTAGGCGAGGCAGGTTGTGGGGTATTCTATTATGATGGAACACAGAACTTTAATGGTGTATATCCAGATCGTATTGCGTACATTGGAGATATCAATTTGATTGGATATCGCCGCCCAATAAGTTATCTGCGTGAGATTGTATATGGTCTTCGTAAAGCACCATACATTGCAGTAGAACGTGTGGATAAATATGGAATAATGCATTCACAGACAGCATGGATGTTAAAAGACAATATCGCAAGTTGGACATGGCCAGGATATGAAGGAAAACCGGCAAATGTAGATATCTATAGTAGTGCAGATGAAGTGGAACTGTTATTAAACGGAGTATCGCTCGGTAGAAAGCCGGCAGGAAAAGCGGTAGGATTTACTACTTCTTATGAAATGACATATGAGCCAGGTGAATTAGTGGCAGTAAGTTATGAAAATGGTGTAGAGAGTGGACGGCATACACTTCAGACAGCTGCGACAGATGTACAGCTTTGCACTGTATGTGAGGAGAAAGAATTGAAAGCAAATGGCTCAGATCTTGCATTTATTACGGTTAAATTAACAGATAACCGTGGTGTCGAGAATATGTTTGCTCAGAAAGAAGTTACAGTAACTGTGGAAGGCAATGGCGTATTACAGGGATTTGGTAGTGCTGATCCAAGAGCAATTGGAGGTTATGATGATACAACATGGAAAACCTTTGATGGTGAAGTGATGGCTGTGATTCGTTCTACTGATGAAGCTGGAGATATTCGAGTAACCTTCTCAGCCGATGGCTGCGAATCGAAAATAGTTGATATTAAAACTGTGTAATTAAAAGTAATAGTTGGTTTAAAATACCTCAAAAAATAAAAAAGTGGGCATCCTTTACTTCAAGAGAGAAGTTGGGGATGCCCTTTTTTATCGTGTTGATTTACAGCATCCCTTTTAGTATCTGAAGCACACCATTTTCCCAGTAGGGAGCGCAGATATCGGTAGCAGCTGCACGGACTTCTTCGCGGGCATTTGCAACAGCATAGCTGGTTCCTGCACTTTGCAGCATTTCAATATCATTCAGGTTATCACCGAAGGTACAGGTCTCTTCAGGGGTAATACCCAGATATTCCTGGAGGAAAGAGATTGCAGTACCTTTCGATACACCAAGAGGATTACAGTCTACCCATTCTTTACCGGCAGCAGCCAGCTGCGCCTGATCTTTCCAGGTAGGGATGAAGAGTGGCTGACACATCTCTTCACAGGCATTCTTATGGTATACGGTGAATTTGATGATATCCGTCTCAGGAATATTGAGAAGATGTTCGGCTTCGCGGATATCATACCCGTAGGAATCTTTAAGCCAGTGGAACATTCTGCTGTTGGCATCTTCTGCGAGACAGTAATTGGGTGTGGCAATGAAGCAGTCACAATGAGGCATTTCGTCATGTACCATTTTACACATGCCCTTCCACACATCTTCCGGCATGGTGTGAACCTTTAGGATTTCTTTTGGAGTACGGACTACCGTGCCTCCGTCTGTAATGTAGAGAAGTTCATCCTTAATCGGAGCAAACAGCTTTCGCTCACTGATGAACTGACGACCAGAGCAGACAGCAAAATGAACGCCCTTTTGAATCAGTTGATGAATAACAGTCATATATTCAGGATCAATGTGCATAGTGCCGTCCTTTACCAGAGTACCATCCACATCGGTAGCAATTAATTTGATCATGTAAATACCTGTGCCTTTCTGCAGAATAACAAACATCCGATTTATTATAACATGAATACGTAAAACCATATACTATATTTTTGAACTGCAATTTAATTATTATACAGTTTCCGCAGGAAATGTGTTAAACTATGCTTACGAAAGGCATGGGGGATAAAATGAGAGAGTGGATAAAAGTAATTAGTTTCCTGATTGCAGGAAGTTTTTTCCTGTATGTAATAGGAAGTCTGATACCATATCATGTAAATACGAAGGAAAACGATAATGACAAACTTGTAATATATACACAACATCCTGTGGAATTTGTGACTCCTATTGTAAGAGAATTTGAAGCCCGTACGGATATCGAAGTGGAAGTAGTGCGAGCAGGTTCTGGACAGTTGCTGGACTGGATAGAGGAGGACAGGGAGAATCCAAAGGCTGATATTTTATGGGGCGGTTCTTACTATACCATGAAGCCTCATGCGGAGCTGTTTGCTGCATATCAGACAGAGAATGAACCGTATGTAAGAAGTGAATTTAAGAATACAGAGGGCAATCTGATTCGTTTTACGGATGTTCCAAGTGTCATTATGGTGAATACAGACCTTCTAGGAAATGAAACCATAGAGGGCTATGAGGACCTTTTGAAACCTGAATTCTATGGAAAGATTGCATTTGCAGACCCGAATATTTCATCCTCTTCTCTGGAGCAGTTAATCAACATGCTGTATGCATGCCGTGATGAGGATGAATGGGGATGGAAGTATGTGGAAGCATTATGCAGGCAGTTGGATGGCAAATTGCTGACAAGCTCTTCGGCGGTATACAATGGAGTGGCGAACGGTGAATTTGTAGCAGGGCTTACTTTTGAAGAGGCTGTGGCTGGAAGCATGGATGATGGTAAGCATGTGGCAATCGTATATATGAAAGAAGGGGTTATATCTACGCCGGATGGCGTCTATCTGATTCAGAATGCACCTCACAGGGATGAAGCGGTGGAATTTTTGAATTTTGTTACGGGATATGATGCACAATATATGATTACCGCACAGCTTAATCGAAGATCTGTAAGAGTAGATGTACCAGCAACGGATAAATTACCGGCTAAAGACACCTTGCCTATGCTTCAGCCGGATTCAGCTGAGATAGAGAGTCATAGAAATGAATGGCTGGCGCAGTTCAACCAGATATGGAAGGAGTGTGCCCATGAATAAAAAGACAACGACCTTTCAGGAAAATATCAGGAATACTTTTATTTCCTATGCCATTATTCCATCCCTGATTCTGGTGTGTCTGGCGATGCTTTTATTCTATTGGAGCTGGAATTACTCTATTATTCATTATAACAGACAGGATAATGAACAAATCACGCATACACTGGAAGCAATAGAGAACACCTGGAGTACAGAAGTATCGAATCTGTGTGAGCTGGCAAAAGAAGCTTCAACACAGAAAATCACAGATATCTATGAAATAATCTATGCGGCAGACAGAAGTAACCGATGCAGCAGTCAGGTGTATCTGCTGGATGATAAGGGAGCACTTATCTGGAGCGTGGAAGATGCGGATATGGATTTCCTTTTGCAGCCGGAGTATCAGCAATGGGGAATATTAAGAATGATCAGGCAACAGCCGGAGACACTTTCTACCTACATTCAGAATGATTTCCTGTGTATGGGACAGGGAATACTGGATGAGAATGGTAAGTTCCTTGGTTATCTGGTCGTAGGCATTCCAGGCAGAGAATGTGCAGATATACTTTCTGGAATCAACAGGAAATATGCAATTACAGATGAAATGGGCTGGATATATCTAAGTAACAGTGCGGAGTACCTCAGTGATGAGATGGGACGTTTTCTGTGGTTTGATAAGAAGCAGGATGGCTTTTTTACAGAGAATAATCAGCATTTTTATCTGACACAGAATCATATATTATCTGGTCAGATCGGTGTATATACCATGACGGATACAGACCCAAAGGTACATATTATGTGGTGGATGATTCTTATGATTGTTGTTATTTTTGCTATCATAGGAATTGTTACCTATTATTCGACCAGAAAGGTTTCTGCAAAATATACACAGGATGTCAAGCTGTTGGCAGATGCTTTTACCAGTGTGGAGAATGGGGAATGGAATACCAGTCTGACCATGGACAGCACACTGGAATTTCAGGTAATCGGTAAGGCATTTAACAAGATGATCGACAGTATGCGTAAGCAGGTGGAAGAGAATAAAGAGCTGGCGCTTCATGCAGCATTTGCACAGGTCAAGCAGCTGGAATCCCAGTTCAACCCTCATTTTCTGTTTAACACGCTGGACAATATCAGATTTATGATTCATATTGATGCGAATTCGGCGGATAAAATGATCACTTCTTTATCGAAGCTGTTAAGATACAGCATTCATGATTCCGGAGAAGAAATTTCGGTAAAAGAGGATATGGAAAATATACAAAGTTACTTTAATATTTTGCAGATCCGGTATAACAAGAGATTTGCCTATGAAGTGAATATCGAGGAGTCGATTCTGGATTGTATGATACCGAAGCTGATCATGCAGCCGCTGGTTGAAAATGCGGTAAAGTATGGCTTTACAGACAGAGATAAGCTGACTGTTAAGATAAAGGGTTATGAGAAGCAGGGCAGACTGATTTTTAGCTGTGAGGATGATGGTGCTGGCATGACACCACAGCAGTTAAAGGATATACGTCGCAGATTGCAGCAGAAAGAGAACAAAGAGGGGCATCTGGGATTGTATAATATTCATCGCCGAATACAGCTTATGTATGGAGAAGAATACGGTATTTTCCTGGAGAGTGAGATAGGACAGGGCGTTGTGGTAGTATTGGTGCTTCCTGTGAAACGTTAGATGGGAGAGAGAGTATGTACAGGGTTTTGATTGTTGAGGACGAGGATATTATAAGAAAAGGCATTGCCTATACTATGGACTGGATGAGCATGGACTGCGTCATTGCAGGTGAAGCTGCCAACGGCAAGGAAGGTGTTGAGAAAATTCTGGAGCTGCGACCTGATATCGTAGTAGCGGATATTATGATGCCATATATGAATGGAATCGAAATGATCCGCAGTACGAAGGATCAGGTGCCTTATAAGAGTATTCTGCTTACAAGCTATGCAGAATTTTCCTATGCAAAGCAGGCGATAGATCTGAAAGTATCAGATTATCTCATGAAACCAGTAGAGGAAGAGGAGATTAGAAAGGCGATAGAGAAGGTCACAGGAGAGATCAGAAAGGAACAGGAGATTGCCAGAATCTGTGAGAGACATGCAGGTGAGTTCTCCATGCAGGAATTCTATAAAAAGGCAGAGATGGATAATCCCTATGTAAAGAAAACGCTAGAAATTACTGAGAAAGAGTATGCCAATAAGATCAGCGTAGAGAGTATAGCAGATCAGCTTGGTGTGTCTGCAAGCTACCTTTCCAGGAAGTTCAAGCAGATAACTGGACTTACATATCTTGATTTCCTGAATAAATATCGTATCAGTCAGGCAATCAGGCTTATGGAAACAGGGCAGTACAAGGTATACGAAATATCAGAAAAAACAGGGTTCAGCGATTATAAACACTTCAATGTAGTGTTCAAAAGATACACAAACCAGTCTCCGACTGAATTTATGAAGTAGGTGTTCAGAAAATAAGATAATTTTGCATAAAAAAGGGTATATAATATACTCTTTTTTGTTTAATATGAACATACAGAAACAATTCATATATTGATTCAGAAGGGAAGGGGTAACAATGAAAAAGTTAACAGCATTATTACTGGCAGGTTCTATGGTATTTACCATGGCAGGATGCGGCAGCAGCTCTACACCGTCATCAACAGCTACAGATGAGAAAGAGCCGGTAAGCTCAGCAGCAGACACTACAGCAACAGTAGCAGACACAGCAGACACTACAGCAGCAGGAAGTGATATGGATGCTTTGATTGAAGCAGCCAAGGCAGAAGGTACTCTTACAGTATATGGTTCCTGTGAAGAGGCATATTTATCCGCTGCCTGCCAGCAGTTTGAGAAGCTGTATGGTATTAAAGTAGATTATCAGAGATTATCCACTGGTGAAGTATATACCAAGATTCAGGAAGAGAACGGAAGTCCTTCTGGTGATGTATGGTTCGGTGGAACAACAGATCCTTATAACGAAGCTACAGCAGCAGGATTGCTGGAGCCATATGATGCAATGAATGCGTCTAATCTGATCAGTGATACATATAAGGATGCAAATAATAACTGGTATGGAATTTACAAAGGTATTCTGGGATTCATGGTAAACAGGGAAGAAATCGAGCGTCTTGGCATTGAAGAGCCTAAGGACTGGGATGATCTTCTCAAACCCGAATATAAAGGTCTGATCGGTATATCCAATCCTTCAACAGCAGGTACAGCTAAGCTGGTCATCAACACAATGGTACAGATGAAAGGCCATGATGAAGCAATGGAGTACTTTAAGGAACTGGATAAGAACGTATATCAGTATACCAAGAGTGGTTCTGGTCCATCCAAGATGGTAGGACCTGGCGAATGTGTAATTGCAGTTGGTTTCCTGCATGATGGTATTACACAGATCCTTGCAGGATATGACAATATTGACCTGATCATCCCGGCAAGCGGAACCAGCTATGAAATCGGTGCAACTGCAATCTTCAAGGGCTGCAAACATCCAAACGCTGCTAAGTTGTGGATAGAATACGCATTATCTCCTGATTGTGTGGATATTGCAAAGGACAATGAATCTTATCAGTTCCTGGTAATCAGCAATGGTACACAGCCTCAGGAAGCAATTGACTTCGGTCTTGATCCGGATAACGTAATTGATTATGATTTCGAGGATGCGAAGGCTAATACAGCACAGTATGTAGAAGACTTCTTCGAAGCAGTAACCAATGGCAGTGCAGATGCAGCAGATAGTTCAAGATTCCTGACAGAATAGAACAATATCAATAAAGGGATGGTAAATGCCATCCCTTTACCATACCGCAGAAAGGTGGGATGAAAGATGGCCGCAAAGAGAAAAAGTGCAGAGATTGACAGGAAAAAGCTGTTTTCTGATCCTGTTATGATAGGTATGATTGTTGTTTTGCTGGTATTTTTAATTTTATTCATTGTATATCCTTTATTTGTCTTGTTAATAGACAGCGTTTTCTCAGAAGGCAGGTTTTCACTGGATGTATTCAAAAGAGTCCTGAGTATGGACAGATTTAGAACGGCTTTTGTGAATACAGTAGAACTTGGATTGATCACAGGAGTACTTTCTTCTGCAATCGGTCTGTTGTTTGCTTATGTAGATGTATATGTGAAGCTGAAATATAAATGGATTGAGAAACTGTTCAATATAGTATCTTTATTGCCGGTA